>Ga0193953_1000244_pt1 | contig 30670 bp, 28 predicted proteins | sample BB_4_MG_FD_140325 | JGI IMG/M metagenome (GOLD analysis project Ga0193953, IMG submission 140325) | Microbial mat bacterial communities from the Broadkill River, Lewes, Delaware, United States - BB_4_MG | ecosystem: Environmental > Aquatic > Freshwater > River > Microbial mats | place: USA...
ACAAGTAGAAGTGAAGATACTTTGATTTTACTAACAGCCATAGTTCTTGTCCTCTTTATAACGATGGCATTATTAGAAATAGTGCGATCAAAAATATTGGTTAAAGTAGGAAACAATTTAGACCATATTTTAAGTCAAAGAATTTTTAACTTGCTATTTGACCTTGCTAATAAGCATCCAGGTAAAGCAACAGCTGTCCCTTTAAATGATTTGACACAGATCAAACAGTTTATGACTGGAAACGGTTTGTTTGCTTTTTTTGATGCACCGTGGATACCTATATATATAGCTGTACTTTTTATATTTCATCCTATGTTTGGATACTTTGCTATTTTTGCGGCTATAGTATTACTTTCATTGGCTATAGTGAATGAGTATGTAACAAAAGAGAAACTAGGAGAAGCTAACGGACTTAGCAGAGCATCTGGTGCTTATGTAGAGTCAAATCTTAGAAATGCAGAAGTTATTAATGCTATGGGTATGAAAGATAATGTTAGAAGTGTTTGGGAAGAAAAATACTTTGGTTTTTTACATGCTCAAAACGAAGCAAGTAATAAGGCGGCAGTTATCTCAAATACATCTAAAACTATGAGGATGATGTTTCAGTCTATGATGCTTGGACTTGGTGGTTATTTGGCTATTACTATGGAAGTTAGTCCAGGTATGATGATCGCTGGTTCTATTATTATGGGTAGAGCTTTGGCTCCAATAGACTTGATGATAAACAGCTGGAAAGGTTTTAGCGGTGCTAGAACTTCTTATGAACGTGTAGATGAGTTACTAGAAGACTTTCCAAAAGATAAAGAGTATATGGAGCTGCCAGCTCCACAAGGTGAAATTATTTTAGAACAAGTTGTAGTAACACCTCCTGGAGCTAAACAGCCATCTATAAAAGGTATATCAATGGTTATTGATAAAGGAGATGTTGTCGGAATAATAGGTCCATCGGCTGCAGGTAAGTCAAGTTTAGCTAGGATAATCCTTGGTTTATGGCCTTTAGCTCAAGGTAAGGCAAGACTTGATAAGGCAGATATTTATCAATGGGATAAAGCGGATCTTGGAAAGTACATAGGGTATTTACCTCAGGATATAGAACTTTTTGAGGGAACTGTAAGTCAAAATATAGCAAGATTTAGAGAAGTTGATTCTAAAAAAGTTGTAGAAGCTGCTCAAAAAGCTGGTATACATGAGATGGTACTAAGACTACCTGATGGTTACGATACACTTATAGGTGCAGGTGGTGTAGGTCTCTCTGGAGGACAAAGACAACGTATAGGTCTGGCTAGAGCTATTTATGATTCCCCTGTATTAGTTGTACTGGATGAGCCAAATTCAAATCTTGATGAACAAGGTGAATTATCATTGGTAAGAGCTATAGAGATACTAAAACAGCAAGAAACAACAGTTGTAGTAATTACACATAAACCTAACATTTTAAAAGTAACAAATAAATTGGCTGTTTTAAAACAAGGTATTTTAGAAATGTATGGAAAGACTAATGAAGTTTTAGCGCAAATAGCTGCAAACAATAATCAAGTTAAAAAAGTTCAGCCAAATGCATCTGCTTCAAAAGCTCCAAAAATTTCACTTGGGAAACCAGGAAGCTAAGGATAAATATGAATAATAAAGTTAGTATCCCATCGAGTAATGATAAAAATATTATAGTTTTTGGTCTTAGTGTTATATTTATAGTATTTGGAATTGTAGGTATATGGATGGCTTTTGCACCGCTGGCTGCATCATCGGTAGCTGTTGGAAAAGTATCAGCTGACCTAGATAAAAAAACGATCCAACACTTAGAAGGTGGAAAAGTTACAGCTATCTATGTTAAAGATGGTGATCGTGTAAAAAAAGGACAGTCCCTTATAAAACTAAGAGATGTTCAAGTAAAAGCACAATTAAACATTCTAAATGCACAGTACCAAGAGGCTATAGCTGTTTTAGCAAGACTTAAAGCACAAAGAGACGATAAAGATAAAATAACTTTTCCATCTGAACTAAATGATAAAAATGCTATTAAAGATCAAAAAAATATTTTTGAATCAAGCAAAAAAACAATAGAAGATGAAAAAATTATAAATCAAAACAGAATTTATCAAACAAAAAGGCAAATAGAAGGCTTTAATGCATTGATAAAAAGCAAAACAAATAGACTTTCATCATTAACAGAAGAGATAGACGAATGGTCTACATTGTATGAAAAGAGATTGGTTGATAAACAGAGAATAAGAGAACTTAAGAGAGAAAAAAATAATATAGAAGGTGATTTAGCAAATACACATGCAGAAATTTCAAGACTAAAAGAGCAAGTAAGTGAGATAGAAACTCAGCAGTTACTTAGAGATAAAGAGTTTAAAAATGAAATATTGCAAAAATTTGTTGAAACAAAATCTTTGGTTTCTGATCTTAGGTCTAAAATTATTGCGAATGAAGATGTCTTGAAAAGAACAGATATAACTGCCCCAATAGATGGAACAGTAGTTGGTATGACTCTACATACAGTAGGTGGAGTTGTTCCTGCAGGACAACCAATCCTTGAAATAGTACCTGAGGATTCTGAACTAATTGTTGTAGCTCAAATCCAAACAATTGATGTTGATCAAGTAAAAGTTGGTCTTTTAGCAGATATTAGGTTTTCTGCTTTTAATTTACAACAGGCACACGTAATAGAAGGGAAAGTAATTCATGTATCTGCTGATAGCTTTATGGATGAAGCAACAGGTGTACCTTACTATAAAGTAAAAGTTGCTGTAACACCTGAAGGAAAAGAGCGTTTAAAAGAGTATGATTTCGTACTTCAATCAGGTATGCCAGCTGAAGTTATGATAAAGATCGGAGAAAGAACAGCACTGAGCTACTTGGTTAAACCTTTTAAAGATATGTTAAACAGGAGTTTTAATGAAGAGTAAAATACTAATTTTAGCTATCATATGTTCATCATATATACATGCAGAAGTATTAGTCTTTTCCAAAGCTTATGAACTTGCTTTGGAAAACTCTCATGAGATAAAGTCTTCAACATACAAAGCCAAATCTGCAAATGAAAAAGTAGAACAGGCTTGGTCGCAACTGTATCCACAGTTGGACCTTTCTGCGTACTACAAAAAATCTGAATACACAAGAAACCCTACAAACATAGAGTCTGAGCAAAGTCTTTTAAACTACTCTGTTACAGTTCAGCAGTCAATATATAGTGCTGAGAATTATTCTAGAATAGATGCAGAAGAATCAAGAAGCAAATACTCAAAAATAACTGTAGAACTTGAAAGACAAGAACTTGCAAAAAAAGTTTTTGAAGCTTATTTAAATGTTTTAAAATCCAAAAATAAAATAGAGCTTTATAAATCGTATCTTCAACATAGGGAATCAAAGTTTGAAGAGTTGAAGAAAAAATATGATATGAGACTTGCGAATAAGATGGACCTTTTGGAGATGCTTATTAACTACAACTCTTCAAAAATAGACTTGGAAAAAGAGAAAAAGCTTTACAGTACTTACCAGCTTAAACTAAAGCAGCTTATAGGTGATGATTCGTATGAATTACCTATAATAGATTCAGAAAAAAATATTATGGATATTTTAGGAAAACTTAGAGGCAAGACTGAAGCTGTTTATAATTCTCTTTATATAAAACAAGCAAAAACAGCTGTTGAAATAAGTGACAATGAAATTGAAAGTGCATTTGATGCGCACCTTCCAACATTAAACTTCATTGCTAAATATGATAAGTACGATACAGATGATCCTGATCAGTTCGCACCTTATTCTAATGTGCAGTATTTTATGTTTACTTTAGACATTCCCTTATATACAGGTGGATATACTTCATCGAAAGTTTCTATGTTAGAGTTTGAAAAGCAAGCTGCTATTGAAGATCTAGAAAAGATTAAAAATGATACTATCGTTCAGTATGACGAGTATATGGCGATATTTGAAGCAACAATAGAATCTGTTTCTATGTATAAAAAAGCACTTGAATCATCAAGATTATATGTAGAGTCAATTGAAGAGGGTTATCAACATGGGCTTAAAAGTATCTCAGATTTAAGCGATGCAGAAAATAAACTTTATGAAGTTAAATATAAATATATTGAAAATATCTATGAGATGGTTAGTGCATATATCAACATACTAATAATTACAGACGATTTTAACGATATTGAGATTTTAGATAGCATAATTATGTGATCATAGAAAACAATGAACAATATGAAAATAGTTATTGTACATGACTGGCTTGTTACATATACAGGTGCTGAAAAAGTTTTACATGCAATTTTAGAAATGTTTCCAGAAGCGGATTTGTATACATTAGTTGATTTTTTAAAAGATGATGATAGAAAAAAAATTTTAAAAAATACTAATGTTCAAACTTCGTTTATACAAAATTTACCATTTGCAAAAAAAATTTTCAGAAACTACCTTCCTTTATTTCCCAAAGCTATAGAAAGTTTTGATTTCAGCAAATATGATTTAATAATTAGTAGTTCATGGGCATTTGCAAAGGGAGTGAAAAAAACTAAAAATCAAATTCATATATGTTATTGTCATACACCTATAAGGTATGCATGGGATCTGTATCATGAGTATACTTCAAACCTAAAGCAACCAAAAAAATATATAGTACAAAAGACTTTAAGTTATATATCTAAATGGGACTTGAGAACTTTAGATAGAGTTGATTTTTTTATAGCAAATTCTAAGTTTGTACAAAATAGAATATCTAAAACATATGGGAGTAAATCAGAAGTTATTTACCCTCCTGTTGATACTTTAAGTTTTAAATTAAATAAAGATAAATCAGATTTTTATTTAACTATATCTCGTTTAGTACCGTATAAAAAAACTAAACTTATTGTGGAAGCATTTAATGATATGCCAAATAAAAAGCTAATTGTAATAGGGGATGGTGAAGAGTATGATTCTATAAAACAAATAGCCAAAGATAATATATGTGTTTTAGGTTATCAAAAAAAAGAAGATATTGTAGAGTATATGCAAAATGCAAAAGCATTTGTATATGCAGCAATAGAGGATTTTGGAATAGTGCCTATAGAAGCTATGGCTTGTGGTACACCTGTAATAGCCCTAGATAAAGGTGGTACACTTGAAACAGTTTCTGATGAAGTAAGTGGTTTACATTTTAGTGAGCAGACTAAAGAGAGCATAATAGATGCGATCAAAAGATTTGAGAGTAAAAAGTACAACTATGATATTATTTCAGAATCATCCCAAAGGTATTCAATAGATAGGTTTAAAAAAGAGATAAAAAAATTTATAGAAAGTAAAGTTGGTAATATAGATGAAGTCAATATTTAGAGAGTATGATATAAGAGGTATATTTAATAAAGAGTTAACTAAAGATAGTGTAAAAAAAATAGGTTTTTACTTTGCTTTAGAGGTAAAAAAAAGAATTGCAGATGCTAAATATATATCTGTTGGATATGATGCTAGAACACATTCACCTATATTAAAAGAATGGTTGACATCTGGATTAAAACATGCAGGCTTTGAAGTTTTAGATATGGGGCTTGTTGCTACTCCAGTAAATTACTTTTCAAACTACATAGATAATGATGGTAAAAAAGTTAACGCATCGATCATGATCACAGGCTCTCATAATCCACCTGAGTACAATGGCTTTAAAATAACCTTAGATAAAGCACCTTTTTTTGGAGAAGATATATATGCACTGGGTGATATGGTAATAAAAAACGATGTTGAGATTAAGGATAATACAAACACAATAAAAATAGATACAAAGAAAGATTATATTGACTATATGGTTAATGAGTTTTCAAAACTTCATCTTAAAAATAAAAATTTTGTGTTCGATTGTGGCAATGGTGCTGCAGGTTCTGTTTTAAGAGATATACTCGATGGTATAGGAGTTTCTCATAAAATAATGTTTGAAGAGCCTGATGGAACTTTTCCAAACCATCATCCAGACCCAAGTGATGTAGAGACTCTAAATGATATAAAAAAAGAATTAGATACTAAAAACTATGATCTAGGATTTGCATATGATGGAGATGCTGATCGTATAGCCGTACTTTCACAAAAGTATAATTTTAAAGGTGATGTTTTAGCATTGTTCTTTTCTAGGTTTATTGATAGTCCTATAGTTATAGGCGAGGTAAAATGTTCTCAAGTTATGTATGATACTATAAATACCTACGGTAAAGCCATAATGTATAAAACGGGTCATAGTAATTTAAAAGTAAAAATAAAAGAAACAAATGCTTCATTTGCTGCTGAAGTTAGTGGACATATATTTTTTAATGATAGATATTTTGGATATGACGATGCTATATATTCTACGCTAAGAGCACTAGAATTAGTAGATAATGGCTTTGACTATGACAAAGAATATGAAAAATTACCTCAGGTTTTTTCTACTGATGAGATAAATATAGATACAACAGAAGATAAAAAATTTCAAATAATAGAAGAACTTAAAAAAAGACTTCAAAACCCACCTGAAAATTTTCCAATAATAAAAGAGATCATTACAGTAGATGGGCTTAGAGTTGTTTTTGAAAATGGATGGGGGTTAGTTCGTGCTAGTAATACAACTCCAAAACTTGTAACTAGGTTTGAGGCTACCACAAAAGAGGTGGCGAAACTTTATCAAAAAGAGATATTAGATATAATGCCCATATGAAAAAACAACTAGTTAAATTTACTCTTATTTTAGCAGATATACTTTTTTTAACGTTAGTATACTACTTATCTGTTTATGTAAGAGATTTTTTTGATCTACCGGAACTTATTTCTGATATTAAAGAATTTTATTTTATTATATTGATTATATTTATATTAATGTATTATGAAGGAATATATACTTACAGATATGATTTTTGGCAAGATACTCAGAAAATATTTAAATCATTTGTAATTTCTTACTTAGTCGTATTGTCAATTCTTACCCTGACAAAATCAAATTTAGAGTTTTCAAGATCTTTAATAAGTATTTATTTTATTATTGGAGTTTTTTTGCTCCCAGTATTTAAAAGAATAATTAAGCTTTTGATATATTCTTTTAGTTTTTTTAAAAAGCGAGTATTGGTAGTTGGTTCTTATGAGCAAGTAGAGGTTTTTAAAAAAGAGTTTGATAAAAATTGGTACTTAGGACAAGTGTATGCCAAAAGTAACTTTGATAGTGTCATTATAACTACAAAAGGTTTATCTAAAGATTCTACAAATAGTTTAGTTCATAGATATTTAAGTACAAATAGTGAACTTTATGTAGTACCGTATATAACTGATATCAACTTTGCACATTCAAATATTTTAGAGTATTCAAATATACGTTATAACGCTATAGAAGTTGAAAATAAACTACTTAGTAAAAAAAATATTATTATTAAAACTATATTTGATAGGCTTGTTTCAGTATTATTGTTTCCATTTTTTCTTTTGTTACACATTTTTATATCTTTAGGAATTAAAATTGATTCTGATGGAAAGATAATTTTTAAACAAAGTAGACTTGGTAAAGATGATGTTAATATTGAGGTATACAAATACAGAACTATGTACTCAGATGCAGATACACTTCTTGAAAATTATTTGGCAAGAAATCCTGATGAAGTAAAGCACTATGAAAGGTATCATAAATATAAAAACGATCCTAGAATAACCAGATTTGGAAAGTTTCTAAGAACTACATCTTTAGATGAGTTGCCACAGCTTTTAAATGTTATAAAGGGAGATATGAGCTTAGTTGGACCCAGACCATACATGCTTAATGAGTCTTGTAAGTTAGGTGATGATAAACAGTTCGTACTAAAAGTAAAACCTGGTATAACAGGGTTATGGCAAGTAAGCGGAAGAAATAATTTAACTTTTAAAGAAAGAAATAAACTTGAAGTTTGGTATATAAAAAATTGGTCACTATGGTTTGATTTAGTAATACTTATAAAAACAGTTAAAGTGGTTCTTAGTAAGCTTGGAGCAAGATAAAACTATATATACTAAAAGACTTATAGAGATTGTAAACATAGATAAGGAGATCTTATGAATACTGAACATTTAACACTCAACAATATAAACATAAAATATATAAAAAATATAGCTCTAAAAGCTGGTTCTGCTATTATGCAGATCTACAAAAAAGATTTTATAGTTGAGTATAAAGATGATAACTCTCCATTAACAGAAGCAGATTTAAAAGCTAATGATATTATATGCTCAACTTTAGAAAAATTATATCCGAATATTCCAATAATGAGTGAAGAAAATAAACAAACAGATTATGAAGTAAGAAAAAAATGGGAATACTACTGGTGTATAGATCCAATAGACGGAACAAAAGAGTTTATAAAAAAAAATGGTGAGTTTACGGTTAATATAGCACTTGTACATAAAGACACTCCTGTAATTGGTGTTGTATATGCTCCGGCATTAGATGATCTATATTATAGTGATGGTAGCACTTCGTACAAAAACGGACAAAAGCTACCACTAAAAATAAATGAAAACCCTAAAGAAAAGCTTTGTGTAGTTACAAGTAAATCTCATCTTTCAAAAGAGACTCAAGAATTCATAGATAAGTTAGATACAAATATAGTAGAACAAGTTTCAAAAGGTTCTAGTCTAAAACTCTGTATGGTAGCAGCAGGAGAGGCAGACATATATCCTCGCTTAGCTCCTACAATGGAGTGGGACACAGCTGCAGCTGATGCAGTAGTTAGAGCTACTGGAAAGATGACTTATCAGTTTGATTCAGATAAGCCTGTTACTTACAACAAAAAAGATCTACTTAATCCTTGGTTTGTAGTAAGATAAAGGTTAGTATCTAAAATTATGAAAATAAGTGCTAATATAGTTGTTTAAAATGAAAAAGAAGAGACTTTAGAATGTATTATTAAATGTTTTTATCTTTAAAGTTTAACAAAGAGTTGAACATAGTGGATAATTCCAAACTCGACAGCTTAATTCAGTATCAGAAATACTTTTTGAACATGCTTGCTTTATAGTTTTTAAAACTGATGTATTTGAAAAACTTGTTTGGTTTGATGAGAAGTTTTTCATGAGTATAGAAAAGGTTCATCTAAAAGCTTTAAGTTGTTTTTTTGGCATTTATCTTCCGCAATAAAATTTTTTTACACTCTTTTATATTCTATTTTTGATAGGGAAGATGTTTTAGCAGTTTTCATGGTAATCTCTTTGACAAAGGTGCCAAATGAATACTCACGTTCTTTTTTAATATTATTTTTCATAAGTGTAATTTTTTTATACTTATATTGAAAAGATTAGCTTTTTTATTTTTATGTTTTTAAACTTAACGTTAAAGTAGTGTCAAACTCTAATCATGGGGATATCTAAAAAATGAGATTAAAGATAATTAGTATTTAGGTTATGCAATCAAGGAACTCAATTATGACACACTATTACTCTCTTCTAAAATTTTGATCCACAAAAATTAAAACAGATTAAAAAAAAATACTCTAAGTATGCAAAAGACATATATGTCATACAATATATGCATTTTCTGGATTTTTCACATGCAATTATTGTAGATATATTTAATGTATATCTTGCAGTCATACACATAGAAAACAGACTTTGAAATATTGAAAATATAGTGCTAAATACTGTAAGTGAAAAGATTTTAGTTTTGTTAATATTTCCTTTTTTGATAATTTTACATAAGCATTTTAGAAAATACGGGAAAGTTTTTAGTTGCTATAAATATAGAATAATGTACATAGATGGTGAACAAATTTTAAAAAAAATATCTTTTGGGGAACCCTGATGAGATCGAAAACTATGTTAAATAATACCCACAAGAAAGCTGTTATGTACTATATCTTTAGATAAATTTCCACAGTTTTATAATATACTTCGTTGAGATATGAACCCTAGACCATATATGCTCAGTGAACGTGAAAAAATAGGTCAAAATAATGAAGAGATTATACTAAAAGTAAAACCAGGTATAACAGGCCTTTGGCAAGTATTCGGTCGAAATGAGCTTTCTTTTAGGGAGCGTATAGAACTTGACAAATGGTATATACAGAATTGGTCTTTATGGATGGATTTTGTAATATTTATGAAAACGATAAAAGTTGTTTTAAGTAAAGTAGGTGCTAAGTAAGTGTTAGTTTATTTTAGATAGAATCTCAAAACATAATAAATGCATAAAGGTTATAAGATAAATGATCAATAAATTAAGAGTAATCCTAACAAAAAAAGATAAGCAGTATCTGTTCTTTCTTTTGGGATTTTCTATATTAATATCTATAATTGAAACAGCCGGTATATCTATAATAATGCCATTTATATCTATAGCTACAGACTTTTCACTAGTAGAATCTAATAAATATTATAGTTATATATACAATTTTTTTGATTTTCCTGAAGCAAAAGATTTTGTTATTGCTTTTGGTGTGTTCTTAATATTTTTTTATATTTTCCGAAGTTTTATTAATTTATTGTATTTTTACTTTCTTAACCGATTTTCTCAAGGAAGATACCATTTATTAGCTTACAGACTCTTTGAAAATTATATGGGTATGAGCTATAAAAATTTTATAAAAAAAAATAGCTCTGCACTTACGAAGTCTATAATAAATGAAGCATCAAATCTCACACAGCTCATACAAAGTTTACTTTTTATGATGAGTGAAGTTTTTATTGTAATTTTTTTGTATTCTATGATGTTATATGTAAACTATAAAATCACAATACTCTTATCAGCTATCCTTGTTTTAAATGCAATATTTTTAACTAAGACAGTTTCTACTCGTATAAAAAAAGCAGGGGCAGTAAGAGCAGATATGCAAGAGAAGTTTTTTGAGATCATAAACAAATCTTTTGGAAATTTTAAGTTGCTTAAATTGCGAGGAGAGGAACAAAAACTTTTAAGTGAGTTTGGGCAATCTAGCATGGGATATGCAAAAGCAAATATAAAAGCACAAACATTGCAACAGTTTCCAAGACTTTTTCTTGAAGCAATAGGTTTTGGATTAATAGCTTTTATAGTAACATACCTCGTTTGGAAATATGAAGACAACATATCTAGTGCACTTTCTGTAATTACAATGTTTGTTTTAGCACTTTATAGGCTTATGCCATCAGTTAACAGAATAATGAATAGTTATAATAACATTATGTTTAACTACAGAGCACTAGACATAGTACACAATGATCTTGTGTATGATGTAGAAGAACTTAGAGAAGAAAAAATTGATTTTTTAAGTACTATTGCTGTTACAAATTTATCTTTTGAGTATGAAGAGGATAAACAAGTACTAAAAGACATTAATATTGATATACAGAAAGGTGAAAAGATAGCTTTTGTAGGCGAGAGTGGAAGTGGAAAATCTACTTTAGTAGATCTTGTTATAGGTTTGTATAAACCTAAAAATGGAAATATAAAAGTAGATGAAAAAGTTTTAGATGATTCTAATATAAAATCATGGAGAAAAAAGGTAGGTTATATTCCACAAAGTGTCTATTTATTTGATGGAACTGTTGCTGATAATATAGTTTTTGGTAGAGAATATGATGAAGGAAAAATAGTTGAATCTCTAAAACAAGCAAATATGTATCATTTTTTACAAAGCAAAAATGGGATATATACAAAAGTTGGTGAGGGTGGTGTTATGTTAAGTGGTGGTCAAAAGCAGCGTATAGCAATTGCACGTGCTATATATGGAGAACCAGAACTATTAGTTCTAGATGAAGCAACCAGTGCTTTGGATAATGACACCGAAAGTAAAATAATGGATGAGATATATAAGGTTAGTTCAAACAAGACACTTATTATAATCGCTCATAGGTTAAGTACAGTTGATAGGTGTAATAAAATATATAAATTAGAAAATGGGAACATTGTAAATAATGATAAGCTTACAACAAGTTAGGTTATAGTGAAAACAGATTTGAGTGTAAAAAAGAAATGTGATTACTTGATAGTTGGTGCCGGTATTATAGGTATGACTATAGCATATGAGTTGAAAAAAAGAGATTCAAGTTTAGTTATAAAAATTATTGATAAAGAAGATGATGTAGCAAAGCATGCTAGTGGAAGAAATAGTGGTGTTTTACACGCAGGGTTTTATTATAGTGCAGATAGTTTAAAAGCAAAACTGACTTTGAAAGGCAATAGTCTTATGAAGATGTTTTGCGAGGAAAATAATATTTTTGTAAAAGATACGAAAAAAATAGTCGTAGCAAAAGATGAATCAGAGCTTGAAGGTTTATTTGAATTACAAAGAAGATCAGAGAAAAATGGTGTAAATACAAGCATAGTAAGTGAAGATGAGATAGTTAAAATCGATGAAAATATTAAAACATATAAAAAAGCACTATATTCACCATCAACAGCGAGTGTAGATCCAAAAGAAGTTTGTTATAAATTAAGAGATGTTTTAAAGGATATGGGTGTTATATTTTATTTCAATACTAAACTAAAAGACAATAAGCATGAACATAAATATCTTATTAACTGTGCCGGAGTATATGCTGATAAAATAGCGCAAAACTTTGGATTAGCTAAAAATTATACTTTGTTGCCATTTAAGGGTATATATTTAAAATATAAGACAAATAAAAGTGATGTAAAAACTAATATTTATCCAGTGCCAAACTTAAACAATCCTTTCTTAGGTGTCCACTACACTGTAACATCAGATGGAACTATTAAAATAGGTCCAACAGCTATACCTGCATTTTGGAGAGAGAATTACAAAGGAATTAGTAATTTTAATTTATTTGAAACGCTAGAGATATTATACTATGAAATTAAATTGTTCTTTTTAAACTCATTTAACTTTAGAAGTTTAGCTATAAATGAGATGAAAAATTATAATAAAAGTGTTTTTTTTAAAAAAGCAAAAAACATGGTTAAAAGTATAGGGGATGATTTTGAATCAATTCCACCTGGCATTAGAGCACAGCTTTTAAATACAAAAACGAATGAATTAGTTCAAGATTTTGTAATTGAGCACAACAATAATTCGACACATATATTAAATGCAGTAAGTCCTGCATTTACATGCAGTTTTGCTTTTGCTGAATATATTGTTGATGAAATTTATAAAAACAAAGGAAAAATTAAATGAAAAAAGTTTTAGTTACTGGTGGTGCTGGCTATATAGGAAGTGTGTTAGTAAAATTATTGTTGGATAAAGGGTACTTTGTTAGAGTATTAGATAACTTGTCATTTGGAGGGGAAGCAATAGTGGAACTTTTAAATAATAATATGTTTGATTTTATAAAGGGTGATATTAGAAATAGGCAAGATTTAGAAAAAGCAATGAAAGATATAGATTATGTAGCACATTTAGCTTCAATAGTTGGTGATCCTGCTTGTGCAATTGACCCAGAATTAACAAAAGATATTAATATAGTTGGAGCAAAACTAACATATCAAGTGGCAAATGAAATGGGTATAAAGAAGTTTATATTTGCATCAACATGTAGTAATTATGGGAAAATGGCAGATCCAAGTTCATATGTAGATGAAGAATCTGAGTTAAAACCAGTTTCTTTATATGCCGAAACTAAAGTAGAGTTTGAAAAGTATTTGTTATCTCAAAGTAAAAGTAATACTGCAAAACCAACTTGTTTAAGATTTTCTACAGTATATGGACTCTCTCCAAGAATTAGATTTGATTTAACAGTTAATGAATTTACAAAAGATTTAGCTATGGGAAAAGAGTTAGTAGTGTTTGGAGAACAGTTTTGGAGACCTTATTGTCATGTTGTTGATTTGTCTAGAGGTGTTATTGCAGCAATAGAGTCAGATGATGATATTGTAGCATTTAATGTTTATAATGTAGGTGATACAACAGAGAACTACCAAAAACAAATGATCGTTGATGAGATTAAAAAGCAATTACCAGATGCTAAAATAAAATATGTAAAAAAAGATGAAGATCCGAGAGACTATAGAGTTTCATTTGAAAAAATTAAAAAAGAGCTCAATTTTAAAGTAACAAAAAAAGTCCCAGACGGTATAAGAGATTTTATTAAAGTTATTCAAGATGGCTTTATAAATGATCCAGATAGCTCCAAATATAAAAATATATAGAGATTATCAATGCAAAACATAGTTGAGTTTATTCAAGATATTTATGCTACAAAAGAATTTATACCATTACATGAACCTAGATTTATAGGTAATGAAAAAAAATATTTAAATGATTGCATAGATTCTACATTTGTATCAAGTGTTGGGAAATATGTGGACAGGCTTGAAAAAGAGTTTGCTAAAAAAGTTGATTCCAAGTATGCAATAGCTACTGTAAATGGTACAGCTGCTCTACATATCTCTCTAATCTTAGCAGATGTAAAAAAAGATGATGAAGTTATTACTCAACCACTTACTTTTGTAGCTACTTGCAATGCTATTAGTTATATTGGAGCTAATCCTGTATTTGTAGATGTTGATCTTGGTACTATGGGTTTAAGTCCAGAGTCACTAAAAAACTTTTTAGAAAATAATTGTGAAATTATTGAAAATATGTGTGTAAACAAGACAACAGGTAAGACAATAAAAGCTTGTGTACCTATGCATACTTTTGGACATCCTTGTAAAATTGACGAGATAAAATATATTTGCGATAAGTGGCATATAGTATTGGTTGAGGATGCAGCCGAAAGTTTAGGAAGCTATTATAAAGATAAACATACTGGAACTTTTGGAAAAGTAGGAGCATTTTCATTTAATGGAAATAAAATCATTACTTCAGGTGGTGGTGGAGTAATAGTCACGAATGATGAAACATTAGCAAAAAAAGCAAAATATCTTACAACTACAGCAAAAGTTCCACATAAGTATGAATATGTACATGATCAAATAGGGTATAACTATAGATTGCCAAATATTAATGCTGCCTTGCTTGTTGCACAACTTGAGAACCTTGGTGCTTTTTTGAATTCAAAAAGAGAACTAGCTCATAGATATAAAGAGTTTTTCGCAAATGAAAAAATAGAATTTATAGAAGAACCAAACAATTCAAAATCAAATTATTGGCTTCAAGCATTACTTTTTCAAGATAAGCAACAAAGAGATGATTTTTTAGAGTTTACAAATGAAAATGGTGTAATGACAAGACCTATTTGGAAACTCATGAATGAGTTAGAGATGTTCAAAAATTCTCAATGTAGTGAGTTAAATAATGCAAAATATCTTGAAGCAAGAGTTGTCAACATTCCAAGTAGTGTGAGAGTATAAAATATGCAAGGCCCTCTAACCACCAACCCAAAAATACTTCTAATAGGTGGTGGTGGTCATTGCCATAGTGTTATAGATGTGATAGAGCAAGAAAAAATATATGATATTATTGGAATTATTGATACAAAAGAAAACATCGATAATGATGTTTTAGGATACAAAATCATTGGATGTGATGATGACTTAGAAACTATATTTCAAATCTGTAAAAATGCATGTATTACAGTAGGTCATATCAAATCAAATGAATTAAGAAAAAAACTATACAACAAAGCAAAAGAGATAGGATTTGATTTTCCAACTATAATCTCACCGCTTGCTTATGTATCTAAACATGCAAGTGTAGAAAAAGGAACAGTTGTGATGCACCATGCACTAATAAATACAAATGCAAAAGTAGGTAAAAACTGCATCATAAACACAAAAGCACTTTTAGAGCATGACTGTGTGGTAGAAGACAACTGTCATATCTCAACAGCAAGTGTACTAAATGGTGGAGTAATAGTAAAAGAAAATACATTTTTCGGAAGTAATGCTACCTCAAAGCAACTAATAGAAGTACATGGATATATAAAAGCAGGGAGTGTAATAAAATGAGTAAAGTATTTATAATAGCAGAAGCAGGAGTAAATCATAATGGAAGTATCGAACTGGCAAAAAAGCTAATCGATGCAGCAGTAGATGCAGGAGCTGATGCAGTAAAGTTTCAAACTTTTAAGGCTGCAAATATAGCTAGCAGAAGTGCACAAAAAGCAGAGTATCAAAAAAAGACAACTAGTAAAAGTGAGTCGCAATTTGATATGCTCAAAAAACTTGAGCTTGATATTAACACTCATAAAGAGCTTATTTCTTACTGCAATAGTAAAAATATTATGTTTCTGTCAACCCCATTTGATCATGACAGCATAGATCTTCTAAATGACTTAGGCCTTGAAATATTTAAAATACCAAGCGGAGAGATAACAAACCTGCCATATTTAAGAAAAATAGGTTCTTTAGGAAAAAGGATTATTTTATCTACTGGAATGTCTGATATTGGAGAGATAGAAGATGCTTTAGACATATTGTTTGAAGCTGGTGCAAAAAAAGATAATATCACAATTCTCCACGCAAATTCTATGTATCCTACCCCTATGGAAGATGTTAATTTAAGGGCTATGGTAACTATAGGGAATAGTTTTGATTGTAAATTTGGATATAGTGATCACACTTTAGGTATAGAGGTAGATATAGCGGCAGTTGCTATGGGAGCTGTTTGTATTGAAAAACATTTTACTTTAGATAAAAGTATGGAAGGTCCCGATCATAAAGCAAGTTTAGAACCAGATGAATTAATTGCGATGGTTAATGGGATTAGAAATATTGAAATAGCCTTAGGAAGTAAAGTTAAAAAACCGAGTCCGAGTGAAAGAAAAAATAAAAATATTGCTAGGAAATCTATAGTTGCAAAAAAGGCTATAAATAAAGGGGACATATTAAATGAAAATAATTTAGCAATAAAAAGACCTGGAGATGGAATAAGCCCAATGTTATGGGATGAATTGATTGGTACAGTCGCTAGTAAAAACTATGTTATGGACGAAATATTTAAAACTAAGAAACCATCCTATAAATAATGTGTTTTATTATTTGAGTATTTAGAGATATCTAAATATTCATATGATCAAATACAAAGGTATAAGCACTAACAAGAAAGCTTATATTATTTGGTTGTGTTCCTTAAAAACTCATTGTTTTCACAAGTGTTAAAACTAACCATTTAAATATTATTTAGAGACTAGAACTCTCTTAGAATTATAATGTGTGTTATATTTAAAAATTGAGTACATAATTGTTGCTATTTTCTTAGAAATAATTATCAATGCTTCTTTTTTACTTTTACCAGATGATACTTTATCTCGGAATACTTTTCTAAGTTCATCATTATGAAGTACAGAAGATACAACTGCCATGTAAAGTGCATGTTTGGCTATTGGCATACCTCGCTTTGCAAGTCTACCAACAGATAAAGAGTTTCCAGATTGATACTGAGTGGGATAAAGACCAAGATAACCAATAAGGGTTTTAGCAGGTGAAAACCTTCTTAAATCTATAGCTGGAATAGTTTTATCAGCTACACCAGGGATGGATTTAAGATTTTCATCTTTAGATATATAGATTTGATTAAGGCATTTATTTTAGCTTCAATTTCAAGCTTTTCTTGACTTAAAAGCTCTAATATCTTAACATTAGTCTGAATCACTAAAGCTCTTGAATCATTGGCACGACCAGCATAGATGGAAGATTTGGCAAGCTTTATTAAATACTTAGCCTTTTTATCACTAAAGTTGTTACCTTGAATATGTCGAAATAACAGAGTCAGCTTTTTTTGAGGAAACTTTTTGCCTTGCAAAACCGCTATTCGTTAGTTTTGGCGTAGCTTTTGATAAATCCACTGCCGTGGGGTAGACTTTAATAATTTTGAGTGCTGTTTTAGTAAATATATTTTTAAATACTAAAATTATTTAAGGGTTCACAGTAGCCATAACAGTAGAAATTTCTCTTTTTATAGTCTTCATCTTATTATCACTCTCAGAAGATGAAGATTTAGAGATTATGCAAAAACATATTGAGGGTAATCCCCATCAACCTAAAAAAGCATATGCCTTAATATTAGAAAAAATTAGTACTACAGTCAGTTATAATACCTTCAAAAGATTTTTAAAAAAGCACTCAATTTCAGCTATAAGCGGATAAGGAGAGATCCTGCTAAGAAACCTGACAGTAAGCTCTATAAAGATAAAAAGTGCACCTAGAGTTTTTTGTTAAACAAGGCGTAATGGATATCTATTACTTCGATGAGAGTGGATTTAGTTTAGCTCCTAATCTACCTTATGCTTGGTCAGCAGTAGGTAAAACTCTTAGTGTGCTGGTACCAAAGTCCAAAAAGGAAAGAAACCTGTTTATTATTAGCTTTTGTGAAAACTATTAGTCTTTAAGAACACAACCATATTTTAACTATTTGGTTGATAAATATATTATACGAAGGAAGAAAATGATTGATATAAAAAAAGAAAATTGGGAAGATAGCTATAGTCGAGGGGAGAATTTCATTTATTATCCTAAAGAAGAGACTGTGAAATTTTTAAATAGATTTGTAAAAAAGAAAAAGTCACTAGACGAGTATGTTCAAATATTAAACCCTAATGTGACAGAACCACTAAAAGGTTTAGATTTTGGCTGTGGAATAGGTCGAATGACTGTATTATTACATGAGTTTAATATTAATGGCTATGGTATAGATATTTCAGAAAATGCAATAGTTGAAGCAAAAAAATTGTCAACACGTTTAGGTTTTGATTTAGAAGGTTTTTTTCAAGCATATGATGGTAATAAAATACCTTTTGAGGATCACTTCTTTGACTTTGCAATATCTGAAGGTGTATTAGATAGTATGCCATTTGAATTAGCAAAGAAACTTATTAAGGATATAGATAGAGTAACTAAAAAATATTTTTTCTTAAGTTTAATCTCCACAGAAAGTGCAAAATTATTTAGACAAGTTAAATCTGAAAATGTATTTGATGGTGAAGTAGAAGTGGAGGAAGAGCATGAAAAAGGAACAATTCAAAGTCTTTTTAGTCTGGAAAAAATCGAGGAATTTATTAAAGATACAAATTTCAAGATTAAATGGTGTGAACTTCATACTATACAAGGGGGCGTAAATGAGTATCAAGATGGCAGATGGTATTTGGTTTTAGAAAAATGAAAACAATTTTAGTCTTCGGAGGAACAGGTTTTCTTGGTAGTTCTTTAGTAAAAAGATTACTTCGAGAAAATTTAGTTGTACTTGCATATCGTCGTGCAAGTAAAGGTTTTTTAGAAACGTTTCACCATGAAAACTTGATTTACTTTAGTTCATTAGATGATGAAATTTTGGAAAAATACAACATTTTGGCTGTTTTTCATTTAGCATCAATAATTTCTAATCAAAAACTTTTTTATCGTGAGTTTGATGATGCTAACATCAAATTTACTTTAGATATAATTTCATTGGTAAAAAAATTGAAGATTCAACAATTTATATATAGTTCAACATGTAGTGTATTTTCAAAGCCTAAAGAAGATGTTGTATTTAATGAAGATAGTGTACCTAATCCATTAAGCTATTACGCAATTACAAAATTTGTTGCTGAGAAGATCTTGGCGATTGAGTTGGCTGGAAAAGAAACACAAGTTACAATTATGAGGTTTCCTTCTATTTTTGGACGTAATGATTCAACAGGGATTATTAATACATTTTTAACGTTAGCCAAAGAAGAAAAAAAAATTGAAGTTTTTAGTCAAGGTAAAAGATTTAGGAATTTAGTATATATAGATAGTGCGGTGGAAGCCCTCTATAAAGCATATTTGTGTAAAAATAAATTAGAATCTTATGAACTTTTTTTAGTAGGAAGTAGTGACTCCATGAAAATAATAGATATTGCTAATATGATTATAAACATAACAAAGAGTAAGTCTCAAGTGATACCTGTAAATAAATTTCCCACTTCTGACTTTGACGTGTTTATTGATGTTTCGAAAGTAAAAGAAGTTTTAGGATATGAACCTTTAAGCATTCAAAATGGAGTTTATGAGTACATAAAGGATATAAATAATGAAAATATATAATACTGCTTATCCATATTTCCCTCAGGAAGATATTGAAAATATTCTTATTGATATAAGAGATGTTCTTGAGGGGAAAGAAATGCTTACAATGGGAAATAGTGTCCAAAAATTTGAAGAAAATTTTAAAAATTATTGTGACACTAAATATGCAGTTGCCGTAAACTCTTGCACTTCAGCATTAGAAATAAGTATGGCTGCACTAGAATTAACAAGTGAAGATGAAGTTATCGTACCTGTTCAAACATTTGTAGCTACAGGTTCAAGTGTGTTGAAATCAGGAGCAAAGTTGGTTTTTTGTGATGTAGATGACAATTTTTTATTGGATTTTAAGTCATTGAAAAAAGTTATAACAAAAAAAACAAAAGCTGTAATTGTAGTACATTTTGCAGGAATGATTAGTGAAGATATTTTTAAAATTAAACAATATCTACAAGATAGAAGTATAGCTTTAATTGAAGATAGCGCACACGCACATGGTGCCCACATAAATGGTATAAAAGCAGGAAGTATTGGTGACTTTGGATGTTTTTCTTTTTATTCTACTAAAATAATGACCACTGGTGAAGGTGGTATGATAACAACTAATAATAAAAAGTATTATGAAAAGTGTGCAAGTATTAGAAGTAGAGGTATAGATATAAATAGTAAAACTGAACTTTTTATTAATTTGGGTTCCAATCATAGAGTTACTGAAATACAAGCAATTTTAGGATGTTATCAATTAAACAGACTTACAAAATTTTCTTCTCATAGAAATAAAATTGCAAATATATATAAAACTAAATTAAAAGAGTTTATTAATCTTGGAAAAATAAGATTACAAAATGCATCTCAGGATAACAAACATGCTTATTGGAGATTTATTGTATTTATTGAAGATGGCAATAGGAATAAAATAAAAAAAATATTAAATTCTAAAGGAATTAAAGCAGATGCTCCTTACTCACCTTTACTTCATGAACAGCCTTTATTTTCAAATATTGAAAAAGATGTATATACAAATGGAAAAAAGCTTTCAGAAAAACATATATCTTTGCCTATTCATATGTTAATAAGTGAAGATGATGCAGAGTTTATATCTAATACTTTAATTGAGTGTTTAAATGATTAGTATTCATCAGTCTCAGTTTTTACCATGGTTACCATATTTTTATAAGATATTAAAAAGTGATTTATTTATAATTATGGATGATGTGCAATATCAAAAAAATGGTGTTCAAAATAGAAATACAATAAAGACACCAATAGGCGAGTCCTATTTAACTATGCCAGTAGTAAGTAAGTCAACCAGTTTAATAAATGAAGTTGAAATTAAAAACAATATATATATAGATAAAATGTTAAAAACAATTAAGTCAAATTATGTAAAGGCTAAATATTATGATTTAATTTTTCCAAAAATTGTTGATATGATAAAAAATAAAATATATCTTAAGTTGAATGATCTTAATATTGATTTAATTTTACTTTTTTTAGAATTAATGGATGTAGAAGATACTGAGATCAGATATTCTAGTGAATTTTCTTTTACATCAAAAAAAGATGATTTAGTTTTGGACCTTATATTGGCAACTAATGAACGAGAGTATATTTCTGGTTCAGGTGGTTTGGATTATATGGATTTAAATAAATTTGATAATAATGACATTAAAATATATTTATATGATTTTTCATATAAAGAATACAAGCAACTTTGGAATAAAAAAGGTTTCATAGAAAATATAAGTATTATTGATTTATTATTTAATGAATTAGAAATAGCGAGAGAATATATTTTAGAAAATGGCTCTTTAAGTTTGTTGGAAAGGTAAGCAAAAGATGAAAAAAATAATGGCTGTAACAGGTATACGTTCTGAATATGATATTTTATACCCTGTTTTGAAAGAGTTGGATGAAAATGATAACTTTGACTTAAGAATTGTTGCGACTGGTGCACACCTTTCAGATTGGCATGGATTTACTTTAGATAAAATAAAAGAAGATGGTTTTGAAGTTATTGAATGTATAGATTATTTATTAATGACTAATAGAAAAACTCAACGTTCTAAAGGTGTTGGACTTTTAATTGAGGGACTTACTCAAACTGTAGAACGTGAAAAACCAGATATTTTAGTATTTATAGGTGACAGAGAAGAGAGTATAGCTACATGTATTGTTGGTAACTATATGGATATTTTAGTAGCTCATATAGGTGGAGGAGACCCTGTGTATGGAAATGCGGATGATCCAGTTAGGTTCTCTTGTACAAAACTAGCTCATATACATTTTGCGACTGCAAAGCCATATGCAGAAAATATAAAAAAACTAGGTGAAGAGGATTTTAGAATATGTTTTAGTGGAAATCCAGCATTAAACAATATATTAACTACAAAAAAAATAGATAGAAAAGAGATTAGTGATTTTTTAAATTTAGATATAGAAAATAGTGAATATATTGTTGTTTTAAAACATCCAATGTCTTCAGTGGTTGATGATGCATATTTTCAAATGAAAGTAAGTATGGAAGCTATTGAAGAGTTTTCAGAAGAAAGTGATATAAAAGTAGTTGGTATATATCCAAATACAGATCCAGGTTCATATGATATTTTAAAGGTAATTGATGAAACTGTCAATCAAAATATAAAGTTTTATAAAACGCTTCCAAGAGAGATTTTTGTAAATTTAATGAGAAATGCTAAGGTATTAGTTGGGAATTCAAGTATGGGCTTATTAGAAGCACCTTTTTATAAATTGCCAGTTGTAAATATTGGTAATCGGCAACAAGGAAGATTAAATGCTGGAAATGTAAAATTTGTGGATTATAATAAAATAGATATAAAAGAGTCTATAAAAAAAGCATTTTTTGATGAAGAATATAGAACCTATATTCAGAGTTTAGATAATCCTTATGGTGATGGATATGCACATAAAAAGATTGTTGATTTTTTAGAAAAAATAGATTTGGATGATAAAAAATGGTATGTGAAAAAATTGTTAAGCTAGATAAAGTATTAGTCATTGCAGTACATCCTGATGATGAAACATTAGGATGTGGAGGAAGTTTACTTAAGCATAAATCAAATGGCGATGAACTTCATTGGCTCATATGCACAACAATTGATAAAAATAATAGTTATTTTGATAAGAGGGAAAAAGAGATAGAGAAAGTAACCGAACTATATAACTTTGATAGTGTTAATAATTTAAATTTAAATACTATGCATGTTGATGAATATACTATGAGTTATATAATAGGAAAAATTTCAAAGATAATAAGTGAAATTAAGCCTAATATAGTTTATTTACCATTTTTTGGTGATGTTCATAGTGATCATAGAAAAATTTTTGATGCAGCGTTTAGCTGTACAAAATCATTTAGGTATCCATATATAAAAAAGATATATATGATGGAAATATTAAGTGAAACAGAATTCGCACCAAGTACTAAGGAAGGCAGTTTTATTCCAAACTCATTTGTTGATATTAGCGAATACTTTGAAAATAAAATTAAAATTATGAAAGTGTTTGAAAGTGAAATAGGTAAACATCCTTTCCCTAGAAGTGAGGATAATTTACGTGCGTTAGCAACTTTTAGAGGTGCTACTTGTGGATGTAAATATGCAGAAAGTTTTATGTTGCTAAAGGAAATTATATGAAGGATATAAAAAATATACTTTTGAATGAAAATTCTACTATTAAAGATGCTTTACAGACAATCAAAAATGGTGCTATGAAAATAGCTTTAGTAGTTGAAGATAAGAAGCTATTAGGTACAGTAACAGATGGAGATATTCGAGAGGGGTTACTTAATGGTTTGGAACTTTGTAATAGTATAAAGGATATATATAATTCAAATCCTATTGTTAGTTATGAGGATGAGTCCAACCAAGAAATAATTGATAAACTGTTAAATAAAAAAATTCAGCAAGTTCCTATTTTAAACTATAAAGACGAAGTGATTGGTATAGAAGAAATTGATGAACTTATAAAACCTCATTTAAAAAGCAACAAAGTTGTTTTAATGGTAGGTGGGCTTGGGACGAGACTAAGACCACTCACGGAAGATATTCCAAAACCAATGTTAAAAGTTGGTGATAAACCTATTTTAGAAACAATAGTGTTAAATTTTAGAAAATATGGATTTATAAATATAGTAATGTGTGTAAATTATAAATCACATATTATAGAAGATTATTTTGGTGATGGCAGTAAGTTCGATGTAAATATTGAATATATTTATGAAGATGATAGAATGGGGACAGCCGGAGCACTTAGTTTATTACAAAAAAAGCCAAATGAGACTTTTTTTGTAATGAATGGAGATCTGTTAACAAATATTAACTTTGAACACCTTCTAAATCATCATATTAAAAACAGTTCATTTGCTACAATGTGCTTGAGAAGATATGAGTATGATATACCTTATGGTGTTGTAGATATAGATGGAGACTCAAAAATAAAATCTATAAAAGAAAAACCAAAGTATAGTTATTTTCTAAATGCTGGAATTTACTTAGTAGAACCTGAAGTGCTTGATTATATACCAAAAAGTGAATTTTTTGATATGCCGTCTTTATTTGAGATTATGTTAAATAAGGGTAAGATTTGCTCTTCATATACAATTAAAGAGTATTGGCTTGATATAGGTAGATTAAGTGATTATGAGAAAGCTAATCATGAATATAGTAATTTTTTTAATTAAGGTTGATGTATATGCAAAAAACAAAAAAGAAAGTTATAATTATTGGGGCTGGAACAGCTGGTCTAGTGATAGCGAATCAGCTGCAAGATAATTTTGATGTCATAGTATATGAAAAAAGTAAATATGAAAGCTATCCTTGGTATTATAAAGTGCCATTGATGATAGGACTTGTGTTTAGAAAAAAAGTAATGAGACATATTACAAAAAGAGAGTTTATTTTGTCTAATGGTCGTGTTATACCTTTTTTTGAGTCTAATCTATTGGGTGGAGCCTCTGTTATGAATGGATGTGTTCATGTGTTCGGTTTTAAGTCAAAATGGGAAAGTGTCTTGGAGAGGTTTAATCTATCTTATGATGAATTGCTCAAGAGTAATGATAAAGCATATTCCTATGATAAAAATGAAAAAAGTAAAACGACATTAATGCATGCACCTCAAAATATTATTGATAATGCATTCATAGAAACGCTTAATATGAAAAATATCAAGAATGGTGATGTGAGTTACTCAGAAAGTGAAGTATGTGGTGTTATTCAAAATACTGTAAGAAATTTTTTTAGGACATCAGTATTATCATTAATAAAAAAGAAAAACTTTATTAGTTGCATGCAAGAAAAAGTCGAAAGCATAATCTTTGATGATAGTGGTAAAGCAAAAGGTGTAAGAACTGACAGAGGTGAAAAAGAAGCTGATTATGTTATTTTGTCTGCTGGGGTTATAGGCAGTAATGACCTTATGCTAAGGGAAAAAAATAAAAATAATTTTTTTCGGGATATTCCTGTTGGGAAAATTATACAAGATCATACTAATATTAGAGTTAATGTTTTAGCTAATAAGGAAATAGACTCACTAAATGAAATTTATGAAAGTTTTTTTAAAAAATTAGCTTTAGTTGTAAAGCATTTTACAGGAAAACCAACAGTTATGAGGGGTACTGGTGCTACCTCGGCAGCATATTTAGACTTGGATAAAGATGGAGAGATAGACACAAGAATTCAAATTCTTCAATTTGCAGAGAGTGGTAGACACTGTAGTGACGGAAAAATGTTTGGAAGTGATGAACCAAGTTTTTCAATTTCTATTAATGCAATTCATCCAGAGTCTTATGGATATATTAAATTAAATGGAGATACAAATATTGTAGATCCAAACTTTTTATCAGCTTCTAAAGATATTGATATCTTAAAGTTGGCACTTGATTACTGTTTTGAATTACTTAAATCAGAACCAATAAAAGAACATGTCCTGGAAATAATAGATGAAGAGATAATAAAAAAAGACCCTGAAAAATATATACGTGACACTATGTTTAGTGGACATCACTTGATAGGTGGTTTACATAACGCAGTTGATTCTGATTTTAAGGTTAAAAATACAGAAGGATTGTATGTGTGCGATGCCAGTATATTTGATAGATACGTAGCAAGTAATATACACTCTTCTGTAGTTTTAATTGCAGATTTGTTTGCAAAAAAATTTATAAGAAAGAATTTTTAGTTATGAAATATAAAACTTGTACTGATTATTGGCTAGATAAAGAAAAATCATCTTTAAGAGGTGAATTTGAAAATATGTATCAAGATATAGATGATCCATGGGGGTGTGGAGAGTTTAGTGATTCTATAAATAATAAATTATTTTGTGAAATTATATTTCATAAAAGAAAGTTTTCTGATATACTAGATATTGGAAGTGGCCTTGGTGAACTAACAGATAAGCTATACTTTTACAATAAAGGTGGAAATATATCAGGATGGGAGATTTCTAAAACTGCAACCTTTAAAGCAAGGAAAAAATATCCACATATAAATTTTGAAAATAAAAATATTATGAGTGATAGCTTGGATAGTAAATATGATTTGATTACTATTTCTGAAGTTATGTGGTATCTTCTAGATTCAATTGATGAAGTATTTGAAAAACTCTATGGTTCTTTAAGTAGCGATGGAATATTAGCAATTCATCAGTACTTTCCATATCATCAAAATTTTGGAAATGATATAATAGATGGACTTGAAGATTTTGAAAAGTTTATTAATGAAAGGACTGGTTTCAAATTTGTAAATAAAATAGTAAGTTACGAGAATGAAGATAGAGTCCTTTTAGCGCTATTAGAGAAAAAGGATACTTAATGCCTGGATTTGAATTAGTTGGAAAAGAGGAGCAGGAAGCTGTTAATGAGATATTTGAAAAAAGTAATGGTGTAGTTTTTGCTCATGGCTTTGATGCTTTGAGAAATAATATTTTTAGAGTAAGAGACTTAGAAAAAGAAGTAAGTAAAAAAGTCAATTCTTCTTATGCTCAAGCTGTTTCATCGGGCTCTTCAGCATTAAAAGTTGCATTAAAAGCACTAGGTGTAAAAAAAGGCGATGAGGTTATAACTCAATCTTTCACATTTGTTGCAACTATTGAAGCAATATTAGAAATTGAGGCTACTCCTGTTATTGTTGATATTGATAAAACATTAAATATGTGTCCAAAAAGTTTTGAAGAAGCTATAACTAAAAAAACAAAGGCAGTGATTCCAGTACATATGCTTGGAGTAACCGCTCAGATGGATCAAATAGTTTCAATAGCAAGAAGAAACAATATTCTGATTTTAGAAGATACTGCTCAAGGTTTAGGTGGAAAATTTGATGGAAAATATTTAGGTACCATAGGGGATATTGGTACATATAGCTTTGATGGTGGTAAAACAGTTATATGTGGGGAAGGTGGTATGATTGTTACAGATGATGAAAATAAGTTTATAACTGCAAGGGCTTATCATGACCATGGACATGAATATAGTGATACTCTAGGTCGTGGTGTAGAAAATGCACTTTGTACAGGATTTAACTATAGGATGAGTGAGCTTCAAGCTGCGTTTGGCTTGGCACAGTTTAAAAAACTAGATTATATTTTAGGAGAACAGAAAAAGAATCAAATAAAATTAAAAAATGCAATATTAGATATTGGTTTTGAGTTTAGAACAATACCTGATGAAGAAGGCGATATAGGTGATAGTATTGTATTTTATTTAGAAACGAAAGAACAAACTCAAAGTTTTGCTAAGAAAATGGGAGAAGTAGGACTAGGCACTAAAAACTTACCTGACGCTATTAAATGGCATTTTGCAAAATATTGGGGACATATGTTTAAAGAGTATGACTTTTACAATGATGGAAAAAATCATTGGGAAAAATCTGATGAAATATTATCTAGATCTATTGCATTACCAGTTATGGTCAAAATGACCGATGAACATATTAAGACAATAGCTGAAAAGCTTTTAAAAATAGCAAGGGAGATATAGTTGAAGGTATTATCTATTATACCGGCTAGAGGTGGTTCAAAAGGTATCCCCAAAAAAAATATAGTTGACTTAAATGGTAAGCCACTGATTCAGTATACAGTTGAAGCTGCAAAACATAGCCAAAAAATAGATAAGGTCTTTTTATCAAGTGATGATCATGAAATTATTAATGTTGTAAAACAATTAGGAGTCTATAGTGAATATATAAGACCTAAAGAGCTTGCTAGTGATACTGCCAGCTCAGTAGAAGCGGTTTTACATGCTTTAAAATGGCTTGAAAAAAATGAGAATTATATACCTGATGCTATTATGATACTTCAGCCCACTTCACCTTTAAGAATTGTGGATGATATCGACAATGCGATTGAACTGTTTGTAAATGACTCTAAAAAATGTCTTGTTTCTATCCATGAAATGATAGAACACCCTTATGAATGTATTCGTAACCCAGATAAAGATGATTGGCAGTACTTAGCTAACCCCGATGTAACTGTAACGAGGAGACAAGACTATAATGACAAGTTTTATTATATTAATGGCTCAGTTTATCTAGTTGATACAGAGTTCTTTAAAAAAAATAAAGTCTTTATTCAAGAGAATAATACAAATTTTTATATTATGCCTCATGAGCGTGGAATTGATATTGATGAGTATACTGATCTAAAAAAAGCTGAATTTATGTTAAAAGAGAAATACTATGAAAATTGAAAAAGTAGTTTATTTAACACAAACTCCTTTTACAAAAAGGGATGCTGAACGATTTGGAGTTAATATTTTTAAGCACTATAATTTAGATGTAGTTGTTTTAGATGTAACTCCATATTTAGATAAACATGTTTCGAAAAATTATGTATTAAATGAGAATGAATCTTTCGATTATGTTGTAGAGTTAGGTGATTATGATCAAATTAAAGAATTTATTCTACAAACTTCACAAAATACAATTTTTATATCTTTTATTGGAGAGTCAAGTATTAAAGCATTGAAATTATTGGATTTGTTATTTAAATATGAAAAGATATTTGGAATAATATTTTCTGGTTCACTGCCTCAAAGTTCAAGAAATAGCATTTTAACAAGGCTTAAGCTTTTAACACCTAAAAGCATTTTACGTATAGTTTGCAAAGCTATATATATGGTTTTAATAAAAAAGTATTGTTTCTCTTTTGTAATAGTTTCAGGAAAAAAGTCATTAACTTATACCGAAAAGAAATATTCACAGAGTAGAATAGTTTATGGACACGCATTTGATTACGATCTTTATCTAGAAACTCAGTTAAAAAGCACTAAAAAAAGCACTAAAAAAAAATATGCTCTTTTCCTAGATGAGTTTTTTCCTTTTCATCCTGATTACATGAGACAAGGTATAGATTATTCTGGATTTGCAGATAGTTATTATAATAAACTTAATAGATTGTTTGAATATATAGAAAAAAGTTTTGAACTTGAAATTATTATAGCAGCTCATCCAAGATCTTATTATGATAGGTTACCCAACTATTGGAATAGTAGAGAGTATAAAATGGGAAATACTATAGAGTTAGTTAAAGATGCTCAGCTATGTATCACACATGCAAGTACATCAATTAATTTTGCTGTTTTATATAATAAACCAATAGTCTCAGTAAGTATGAATGAGATAAAAGAAACAAATGTCCAACATTTACTTAAAACAATGCATGAGGAACTGGATACAACTTATGTAAACTTAGATGATGATGTTTTAAAATTTAATAATGTTCATATTAATAAAGAGAAATATGACAGGTATAAAAAAAATTATATTAAATTACCTGATACAGAAGATTTAAATAATTGGAAAATACTTTATAAGTATTATACAACAAAAGCATGATATTACTTTCTTGAAGTCAAACTTAATGATATAGAATGTAAATTAAGTTCTCGATGATGAAATATTAGTTATCATATTAAATTAATTTATTACAATATGAAAATAGGGAAACAAAAAGTGTTTAATAACAAAAATATTTTAATAACTGGTGGAACAGGAAGTTTTGGGAAAAAATATACAGAAATTATACTTTCTAAATATAAGCCAAATAAGATTATTATTTTTTCTAGAGATGAATTAAAACAGTATGAGATGGCACAAAATTTTAATGAGTCATGTATGCGTTATTTTATTGGTGATGTAAGAGATGGCAAAAGACTAGAAGAAGCTATGGATGGTGTTGATTTTGTTATTCATGCAGCCGCTTTAAAGCATGTTCCTGTAGCAGAATATAATCCAATGGAGTGTATTAAAACCAATATTAATGGTGCTGAAAATGTGATAAAGGCAGCAATAAAAAATGAAGTTGAAAAAGTTATAGCGCTTTCAACTGATAAAGCATCAGGTCCTATAAACCTTTATGGTGCAACAAAACTTGCATCGGATAAACTTTTTGTAGCAGCAAATAATATAGTCGGTAAAAAGAAAACTAGGTTTGCAGTTGTAAGATATGGAAACGTAGTAGGTTCTCGTGGTTCTGTTGTACCATTCTTTCAAAAACTTATAGCTGATGGGGCAACAGAATTACCAATAACAGATGCAGATATGACAAGATTTCTTATTACTCTTGAAGATGGAGTTAACTTTGTGCTTAAAGATTTTGAGAGAATGCATGGAGGGGAGATATTTATTCCTAAAATTCCATCTATGAAGATGACAGAATTAGCAAAAGCTTTAGCTCCAAACCTTCCACATAAGATCATAGGTATAAGACCTGGTGAGAAGATGCATGAGGTTATGATCACAGTAAACGATAGTGTAGTAGAGTTTGATGATTACTATGTTATAACTCCAACGATTCAGTTTGCACATAAAGTAGACTTTACTACAAATGCACTTG
>Ga0193953_1000245_pt1 | contig 30625 bp, 23 predicted proteins | sample BB_4_MG_FD_140325 | JGI IMG/M metagenome (GOLD analysis project Ga0193953, IMG submission 140325) | Microbial mat bacterial communities from the Broadkill River, Lewes, Delaware, United States - BB_4_MG | ecosystem: Environmental > Aquatic > Freshwater > River > Microbial mats | place: USA...
TACTTTTAGAGAAGTAGGTGAGGGAACCAATGAATCTATAGATTTAGATGTTTTCGATAAATACTACCATCATTTATTCTTGTGGGATTGTGTTTCAAAAAAACTTGCAGGAGCCTATAGAATGGGATTGGGTAAGGATATTTATAAAAAACACGGAATTCAAGGGTTTTATGTGCATACGCTTTTTAAGTTTGAGCCTGAATTGTATTCAATGATGGAGAATTCAATTGAAATGGGGCGTGCATTTATTATTAAAGAATATCAACAAAAACCAATGCCTTTGTTTTTACTTTGGAAAGGGATTGTCCATGTGACTTTACATTATCCGGAATATAAATATTTAATAGGTGGTGTTAGTATTAGTAATAAGTTTTCAAACTTTTCAAAATCTTTGATGATTGAGTTTATGAAATCTCATTACTATGATCCATACATTGCTCAATATATACAGCCTAAAAAAGAATATAAGGTGAAGTTAAAAGATGCGGATAAAGATTTTGTTTTTGATGCAACTAAAGCCGACATGAATAAATTTGATAAGGTGATAGATGAGCTAGAACCAGGATCTTTAAGAATCCCTGTATTGATTAAAAAGTATGTTAAACAAAATGCGCGTTTAGTAGCTTTTAATGTAGATCCTAAATTTAATAATGCGGTAGATGGATTAATGTATATTAGAGTGGCAGATATACCTGAAAGCACTGTAAAGCCAGTAATGGAAGAATTTCAAGCTGAGATGGAAAGTAAAGCTGATTTTGACAAATAAAATTATTCTAATAAAAAAGCTCATTATTAAATAATGAGCTTTTTTATTTTATTAGAACCATTCTTTTTTATTGGTTTGGTACATATAAACAAATTCTTCATCAGATTTTGTTAAATATATAATACCCTCTATTAATCCTATAATACTGGTAATAGCACCACCAATTCCACAAGTTAATACAGTTATTGCAAGCATAATTATTCCTTGAGTTGTGTATCCTAGTACAAATTTATGGAGCCCTAAAGAGCCTAAAATGATTCCTAAAATACCAGCTAATACTCTTTTACTTTGATCGCTGTTGTTTGGAATTACGTTTCCGTTTTCATCAATTACGTCCATTTTTTTATTTATTTTATGTGATTATTTTGCAGTTATTTAAATGCTGAATCAATCGGTTCCCACAATTCAATTTTATTTCCGTCAGGGTCTAAAATCCAACCAAAGTTTCCATATTCATATTCTTGAATCTCACCTACAATTTCAACACCTTCTTTTTTAAGCTTCTTTATAAGTTCTTTTAAATTGTGAACTCTGTAATTAAACATATAGTCCTTGTCAGAAGGGTTGAAATAATCCGTATCACTTTTAAAAGGACTCCATTGCGTGCTTGCTTGCTGGTTGTTTTTATCTTTCCACCAAAAAGTACATCCCCAATCATCAATATTAAAACCTAAATGATTTTTGTACCACTCCTTCAATTTTGCTGGATCTTTAGTTTTAAAAAATAGACCTCCAATACCGGTTACTCTTTTTTCTTCCGAAATAGACTCAATTTTATTCTTTGAGTAAAATAAAGCGCCAACTTTATCTACAATAGTTTGAGCCAGTTTAATTTTTGATTCAACAGTCCAGCCAGCAACATGTGGAGAAAGTAACACATTTTTAGCTTTAATCAAATACTCAAATGCTTTTGGAAGTGTGTCATTTTCAAATAAATTTTCAAAAGACAATTTTTCATATTCAAGAACATCCAAACAAGCTCCTAATACCTTTTTACTTATTAGTGCTTCAACAAGATGATTTGTTACAACAGCAGATCCTCTTGCAGTATTAATTAGGTAAAAAGGTTTTTTAAAATCGTTAATAAACAAATCATTCACCATACCGTGAGACAACTTATTAAAAGGTGTGTGCAGGCTTAAAACATCTGTGTTTTTCTGTAATTCTTTTAAAGATACTTGTTTACAATTTTCATCACCAACGCCTTCTTTTATATCATAACAAATAACAGTACAATCAAAACCTCTTAGTTTTTTAGCAAAGGCTTTCCCCATGTTTCCATAGCCAATAATTCCTACGGTTTTTCCTTCTAATTCAACACCTCTATTGGCTTCTCGTAGCCATTGCCCATTTCTAATTTCTGAATCTGCTTTTTTTAAATTGTTGAAGAGCGAAAGAATCATACCTAAGGCATGTTCCCCAACAGCATTTCTATTTCCTTCCGGTGCAGAAATTAATTCAACTCCTTTTAAAGCAGCGTAATCTTCATCAATACTTTCTAATCCTGCACCAACCCGCGCAATAAATTTTAGATTGATGGCTTTATCTAAAAAAAGTTTATCAATATTAAAGCGACTTCTTATTACAATACCATCATAATTATGAATTTTAGATTCAATTATTGATTTGTTTGACGTGTAATCTTCATCACAAATACAACCTAATTTTTCAAGGCCTTCTTGAAGGATATTATGATTGGTATCTATAAGAAGTACTTTCATTAGTATTGTTCATTTTCGTTAGGGAAATCTCTACTTTTTACGTCAGAAATGTAATTTTCAAATGCATTTGTCATTTCAGTATAAAGATCTAAATAACGACGTAAAAAACGTGGATGAAATTCATGTGTCATTCCTAGCATATCGTGCATTACTAATACTTGTCCGTCAACTCCATTACCAGCTCCAATTCCAATTACGGGAATTGATAAACTTTCAGCTACTTCTTTGGCAAGTTTTGCTGGAACTTTTTCTAATACTAGGGCAAAACACCCTAGTTCTTCTAACAATAATGCGTCCTCTTTTAATTTATCAGCTTCTTCCTTTTCTTTGGCTCTTACAGAGTATGTGCCAAATTTATATATTGATTGTGGAGTAAGGCCTAAATGCCCCATAACCGGAATTCCTGCTGTAAGAATACGAGAAATAGATTCTCTTATTTCAGCACCACCCTCTAATTTTACTGCATGACCACCAGATTCTTTCATTATTCTTATGGCTGAATCCAAGGCGCATTTTGAGTTTCCTTGATAACTACCAAATGGTAAATCTACCACTACTAAACTACGATCAATAGCTCTAACTACTGAGCTAGCATGATATATCATATGATCCAATGTCATTGGTAATGTAGTTTCATGTCCAGCCATAACATTTGATGCCGAATCGCCAACTAATATTATATCCATCCCTGCATTATCAACAATTTTAGCCATGGTATAATCATAAGCCGTAAGCATGGCAATTTTCTCACCATTCTTTTTCATATCTACCAAACTTTTAGTGGTAATTCTTTTATAGTCTTTCTTTGCTGTTGACATTTTATGTTATTTAAATAAAGGGTAAAAGTAATGAAAAAAACAGATTCACCTTTAAAAGTGACAATATAGAATTGTAAAATGAGAGATAATTAAGAAGTTTCATTTAGTAATCAGTAAATAAAAGTTAAATTTTCAAAAAGTTTAAATGTGAAGTCAAAAGTTGAAAATTTGCAATATTAAAATTATATTTACTAAAAATATCTATTTTGAAAAAGGATAAAGAAAAAACAGATAAATATATTGAAGATTTAGAAGAAAAAATTATTGATTTAAGCTTACAATTAAAAAGTAAATCGAATGAACTCAACTCTGTGGTTGAAACCAACAAGAAGACTATAGGTAAACTGGTTCATAATTTAAAAAATCCAGTTGGTGTTATATTTTCATTTTCAGATATGATTATGGGCTCTCTTGAAGATTATACCACCGAGAAATTAGCTAAACATATCGATATCATTAAAAATTCAGCAGATTTTTCTATAAAAATGCTAAATACCATTGCGGTTTACTCACAAGTTAACACTCCAAATAGAGAAGTGAATTTAAAAAGGATTAATTATTTGGAAGTAATTAATAACTTATTAAAGGAGTTTGAGTCCATTTCTATTCAAAAAACCATCACTATAAAAAAAGACTTTTCAGAAAATGAGATTTGTTTAAATATTGATGAGTCAGAATTAACAATTGCACTTAGAAATATTTTAAATAATGCATTTAGATATTCAGGTAATAATACCTCATTAAAAATTACAATAAAGGATAATCTAAATTCTATTGAGACTACAATATCTGATGAAGGAATTGGAATTTCTGAAGAAAATTTACCTCATATTTTTAATGAATTCTTTGTAGTAAATACTTATTCTGATGATAAACAAAAATGTATTGGTCTTGGACTAACAATTGCAAAAAAAATCATTCAATATTTTAAAGGGAATATCACGGTTTTGAGTACAATTGATAAGGGCTCTAGTTTTTGTGTTCACCTTCCAAAAAGTTAATTTTCTCGCCAATACAATAGGTTAAGTAGTTAATATATAGCTAGTTGAATGTTTTAAGTTTTAGTGAATATCATAAAAAAAATGTATATTTAAGAACTGCTGAACTAAAATTTAAAAAAAATGCGAGAAAAAGAGACACCTAAAGGTACACTTCTTGACTCTGTAAATCCTTTTCGGAAAACTTCAAATTCCAGAAAAAAAGAGGTTAAATACAATACCAAGTATTTTACCTTTTTTAACCATGCACCAATTGCATTATGGATTGAAGATTTTTCAAGAGTAAAAGAGTTTGCTGATAATTTAGCGAAAGAAAATAATACCAATATAAAAACTTATATAGTTAATAATCCAAACATCATTTTAAGACTAGCTTCTTTAGTTAAAATAAAAGAAGTAAATAAAAGAGCATTAAAAATGTATAAAGCTTCTAGCCAAGAGGAGTTATTAGGAAGCTTAGATAAAATTTTTACAAAAAAATCGAGTGAAGGGTTTGCAAATTTAGTTGTTAATATATTATTAGGAGATAAGGAAACTGAGGTAGAAACAGTGAATAAGAGGCTTGACGGTGAAGAGTTTGATGTATTGATTAAATTTGAGGTTGTAGATGGATTTGAAGAAACACTTGAAAATGTAATTGTTTCAGTTGAAGATATTACTGAGAGGATTAAAAATAGAAGAATGCTTGCTGAAAGCGAAAGAAGGTATAAGGAGTCTCAAGAAATCGCTAAAATTGGAAGCTGGTATTATTGTTTTGAAACCGAAATGCTTAAGGCGTCTGATGAAACTTATAGAATGATTGGAGTAGAACCACATTCGATAGAATTAAATTTAGAGTATTATTTAAAATTTGTTCATAACGAAGATAAAAAACGGTTTGAAGATTTTTCATTTAAATCGATGCTAAAAAAACCTAACCAAAGTTTAGTTTATAGAATTTATACAAAAGATGGTGAGTTAAAATATATCAATGAAAAAAGAAATGTAATAATTAATGATGGAAGAGTTATAAGAATTGTAGGTATTGGTCAGGATATAACCGAGCGTATTTTAGCAGAGAATAAATTAAATGTTACAAAGAATTTATTATCAAACACCCTTGAAAGCATAGAGGATGGATTTGTTATTTTAGATCACAATTCAAACTATACATTTGTAAATAAGGAGGCAGCAGAATTATTAAATAAAAGAATTGAAGACTTGCTAGGTGAAAACATTTGGTTTGGTCTTCCTGAAAAAGAAGGAGACTTATTTTTTGATAATTATCAAAGAGCTTTAAAAACAAAAAAACCTATTAGTTTTGAAAACTATTTCCCAAAATGGGATAAATGGTATGAAAATAGAATTATACCTTCCGACTATGGATTTTTAATGTTTTTCCATGAGATTACCGATAAAAAAATAACAGAAAATAAAATAAAAGCAGCCTATAATATTATAAATAAAAGTTCCTCAGTTGCTTTATTATGCAAAAATGAAAGTTCACATTCTGTAGAGTTTGCTTCTGAAAATACCATTAATTTATTTGGATATAAATATACTGATTTTGTTTCTGGAAAAGTTAAAATTCATGACCTTATTCATCCTGAAGACTCTGATTATTTTAAAGAAGAAATTACTAAAATATCAAAAGGTAAGGGTAATAAAAGAGTAAAGTTGAGGCCTTTTAGATGTGTATTAAATAAAGGGGTTGTAAAATGGATTGAGGCAGATTTTGATGCCGTAAAAAATGAGGAAGGAGAAATTACTCATATTCAAGGAATTTTTGAAGATATTTCTGAGCGGAAAAAAACGGAAGACTTATTTTTTGAAAGCAATCAGCGATTAAAAGATCAATTTAATAATACTCCCTTGGCTTCAATTATGTTTGATAATGATATGAAAGTTACGGAGTGGAATGATGCTGCTCAAAAAATATTTGGTTATTCAGCAAAAGAAGCAAAGGGTAAATATGTAAAAGAGCTGATTATAACACCAGATAGGCTTTATGAAATTGATGAGATATGGAAGAGTTTATTATCTCAGAAGGGTGGATATAGAAATACAAACAAGAATATTACAAAAAATGGCGATTTGATAATATGTGATTGGTACAATGTTTCATTAAAAGATGCAAATGGAAATGTGATAGGAGTTGCATCTTTAGCCAATGATATTACAGATGTAATTAACTCAAAAATACTGCTTGAAAAATCGGAGAGAAAATATAGAGATATTTTTGAAAAATCTGTCGATTCAGTACTAATATTGAATGATGGAGTTTTTGTAGACTGTAATGCTTCAACATTAAAAGTTTTTGGATATGAAACAAAAAAAGAAGTTTTAAAAGTTCATCCTTCAAAATTATCACCAGAAAAACAACCAGATGGCGTATCCTCATTTATTAAGGCTGAAGAAATGATAAAAGTAGCCTTTGAAAGAGGAAGCAATAGATTTACCTGGTATCATCAAAAAAAGAATGGTCAAATATTCCCAGCAGAAGTTACACTTACTAGAATTGATGAAGATGATAAGGTTTCTACAATACATTCAGTAGTTCGAGATATATCCGAAAGGGTTAGAAAAGAAACATTAGAAGATGTTCTTTACAATATATCAAAAGCGGCTTTAACAATTAGTAAATTTAAAGAATTTTGTTTCTTTATTAAGGATGAGTTAAATAAAATTATTGATACAAAGAATTTTTTCATAGCTATTTACAATGAAGATACAAATATGTGCAGCACTCCTTTTTATTCTGATGAAATGGATGATTTTGACGAGTTTTCAGCAGAAAATACTCTAACAGGATATGTTATAAAAAGTAAAATGCCATTACTCGCAGATTCACAGAGATTTCAAAATTTAGTAGAAAATGGAGATGTTGAATTGGTTGGAGCTAATTCAAAAGTATGGGTTGGAGTACCGCTAAAAATAAAGGAAAAAGTATTGGGTGTTATTGTTGTACAAAGCTATGTAAATGAATATGCTTATAATTATAAAGATGTTAATTTATTAGAATTTGTAGCGGATCAAATTAGTACAACAATACAAAGAAAGAAAGCTTATAATGAATTAAAAAATGCTTTAACAAAAGCTCAGGAATCTGACAGGTTGAAATCAGCTTTTTTAGCTAATATGAGTCATGAAATCAGAACACCAATGAATGGTATTATTGGTTTCTCTGAACTATTTGTACAACCAAATTTAACAGATGTTGATAGAAGTAAATACGCTAATATAGTTATTAATAGTAGTAAGCAACTACTATCAATTGTAAATGATATTTTGGATATTTCTAAAATTGAAGCAGGAGTAGTAAAATTAAACTATGAAAGTGTTAATATCAATAAATTATTAGATGGGTTGTTGTCTTTTTTTCAACCACGAGCAGATAAGCATAAATTAAAGTTAGTTTGTGAAAAAGGGTTGGAAAATTTTAAAAGTGTAATTGAAACTGATAGAACTAAATTAAATCAAGTTTTAACAAATTTACTTTCAAATGCCTTTAAATTTACAGATCATGGCTCGGTAGAATTTGGATATGAAATGGTTGAAAAAAACCTGAGGTTTTTTGTGAAAGATACCGGTGTTGGTATTGAAAAAGAACTTCAAAATAGAATTTTTGATAGGTTTATACAGGCTAATATGGACTTGGATAAAACAATTAAAGGAACTGGATTAGGGTTGTCAATTTCTAAGAAATTTATCGAGTTATTTGGTGGTGATATTTGGATTTCTTCTAACAATGAAGGAACAACAATTTTCTTTACAGTTCCATATGTAAAATCACAAAATAATTTAATTTCAACTGTTTCATTAGAAAATAATAAAATGAGTCAAATTCCAGATCGAGAAATTGTTGTTTTAGTAGCAGAGGATGAGGAATACAATATGATGTATATAAATGAACTCTTTTCAAAATCTAATTTTAAAATTATTGAAGCTAATAATGGAAAACAAGCTGTTGAAATGGTTCTAGAATTTGCAGAAATAGACTTGGTGTTAATGGATATAAAAATGCCAATTATGAATGGAAATGAAGCGATGAAGGAAATTAGAAAAACTCATCAAGATTTACCAATAATTGCATTATCGGCCTTTGCTATGGAATCAGACAAAGTAAAAGCAATTAATAATGGATTTAGTGCTTATGTCACTAAACCAATTGATAAGAGTTTACTTTTTTCAGTAATTAATAAATTTTTAAGTTAAAAATTTACTTAATTTAATTGGATGTTTTTAATAAAAACAGTTAGTGCAACTTATTGAAAATTAGGAAGGAATATCCGATTAAGTAATTGTGAAAAAAAATGTATCTTTATATCCAGCAAAACTCCAAAAAATATTAGAATGAAGAAGCAGGTTAGTACAGAGGCTATTCTTGAAAATCCATTTGATCAAATACAAAACTCTAATCCTATTAAACCTGAACTATATAAGAAGTATTTTACTTTTTTTGAATATTCTCCTGTTGCACTTTGGATAGAGGATTTTTCAGAGGCAAAAAAATATATAAACAAGCTTGTAAAGGAGGCGAATACCGATATTCATTCTTATATTACAAATCATCCTGAAATTATAAAAAAGATAGCCTCTTTGGTTATTATTAGAGATGTAAACAGTACGGCAGTTAAGTTATATAAGGCAAAAAACAAGGCCGAATTATTGAATAATTTAAGTGATGTTTTTACTGAAGAATCAAATATAGGGTTTGCAAAATTATTACGAAATGTTCTATTAGGTGAATTAGAAACCGAAGTAGAAACAGTAAATAAAAAACTTGATGGAGTTGAATTTGATACTTTAATTAAGTTTAAAGTTGTTGAGGGAAGTGAGGAATCTTTAGAAAATATAATTGTATCTAGTCAAGATATTACAGAAACAATTGAGGCCAAATCAATAATTGAAAAATCTGAAAAAAATTATAGAGACATTTTTAATAAATCTATTGATGCCGTTTTAATTTTAAAAGATGGAGTAGTTGTAGATTGTAATAAATCTACCTTAAAAATGTTTAATCATGACGAAAAGAAAGACTTATTAAATACTCACCCTTCAGGTTTATCTCCTGAAATTCAATCAAGCGGCGAAAGCTCTTATATTAAATCTCAGCGTATGATTAAAATTGCGTTAGAGAAAGGAAGTAACAGGTTTAGATGGGATCATCAACGAAAAGATGGAGGTGTTTTCCCTGCCGAAGTATCTTTGACCAGAATTGATGAGAACGATGAAAAACCAAAAATACATGCGGTTGTTAAGGACATAACTGAAAGGGTGAAAAATGAAGCACTTGAAGATGTTTTATACAATATTTCAAAAGCAGCTTTAACTATAAATGATTTTAAAGAATTTAGTTTATTTCTTAAAAATGAATTGCATAAATTAATTGATACTCGTAATTTTTATATAGCTCTTTATGACGATAAAAAGAATGAAATTACAACACCTGTATTTGCAGACGAAAAAGAAGAGAAATTTACACTCCCTGCAAATAAATCACTAACAGGCTATGTTATAAAAACAAAAAAATCTTTAATGGTTTATGAGGAAGATCATAAAAAATTAATTGAAGAAAATGAAGTTGAATTAATTGGAGAGTTTTCAAAAATATGGGTTGGCGTTCCTTTAAGAATTGAAAAAGAAGTGTTAGGAGTAATTGTAGTTCAAAGTTATGAAAATGTGCATGCCTATAATGAAAGTGATATGCAATTATTAGAGTTTGTAGCAGATCAAATAAGCACAACAATTCAACGAAAAAAAGCTGAAAACGAATTAAAAAAAGCATTGGTAAAAGCTCAGGAATCAGATAGATTAAAATCTTCTTTTTTAGCTAATATGAGTCATGAAATACGAACGCCAATGAATGGTATTATTGGGTTCTCAGAGTTCTTTTTAGATCCAAATTTGTCAGGAGAAGAAAGAAGTAAATATGCTGAAATAGTAATAAATAGCAGTAAACAATTACTTTCAATAGTAAATGATATTTTAGATATTTCCAAAATTGAGGCTGGGGTAGTACAATTGAATTATGAAAGCATTAACTTAAATAAACTGCTTGATCGTTTAAATGAGTTTTATAAACAAAAAGCAAAAGAGAATAATTTAGAGTTAAAATGTGTGAAAGGTTTGGATGAGGATTTAAGTGTCATTGAAATTGATAGCTTAAAGCTGAATCAGGTACTTACAAACCTTTTGTCAAATGCATTTAAGTTTACTAATGAAGGTAATATAGAGTTTGGATATCAACTAAAAGATAATAATCTTGAATTCTATGTTAAAGATACTGGAGTAGGAATTGAAAAGAATCTACAAAATAAAATATTTGACAGGTTTATTCAGGCAAACTTAGATTTAAATAAAAAATTACAAGGTACGGGATTGGGTTTGTCAATTTCCAAGAAGTTTATTGAACTTTTTAAAGGAAAAATTTGGATTGACTCCAATGAAAATGGAAGTACAGTTTATTTCACAATTCCATATACTAAATCAGCAGCATCAACAATAATATCTTCTAAATTAGAAGAACAAAAACCAGTAATAGAGGTGAAGAATCAAGAGTTAACAATTTTAGTAGCAGAAGATGAAGAGTATAATATGATGTATATTAACGAGTTATTTTCAAAAACCAATTTCAAAATTATTGAGGCTAGTAATGGAAAGGTTGCCATAGAGTTAGTTGAAAAACATCCTGAAATAAATTTGATTTTAATGGATATAAAAATGCCTGTTATGGATGGTCATGAAGCTATGAAAGAAATAAAAATGAAAAATCCAAATATGCCTATTATTGCATTATCAGCTTTTGCAATGGAATCTGATAAAAAAGAGGCTTTAAAAAATGGGTTTGACGAATATTTGACAAAACCAATTGATAAAAATATTTTATTCAAAGTAATTGGAAGCTATTCATTTTTATAATTGTTTTTAAAAGAATATTGAGATTGAAAATACAAATTGATAAATTGTTAATAAATTCTAAATTATTTGCTAATTTAGCTAACATTCAAAAATAACTGATGCCATCTACAAAAGTACATATATTAAATCCAAATAAGTGGGTGGAACTTCACGCAGATTACCTTTATAATTATACTATTGGTAGAATAAATAATCAAGATACGGCAAAGGATATTGTTCAGGATACTTTTTTTGCAGCTTTGAAGGCTCAAAATAATTTTAAAGGACAGGCTAGTGAGCGTACTTGGTTAATTTCTATTTTGAAAAGAAAAATTATTGATCATTATCGTAAAATTAATTCGGTAAAAGGAAAGGCAGAGGTTAAGATGAATTTTTATTCTGATGGCGATAGAGAAGGTGAATGGATTGAGGAACGTGTTCCTTCTAATTGGAATAGTGAAATTGAAAAAGTTATTGAAAACACCGAATTAAGTGAAGCCATTGAAAAGTGTATTGATAAACTTCCTGAAAAATACGCCATTGTATTTAGAATGAAGACGATACAGGAATTTGATACAGAAGAAATATGTAAGGAGCTTGAAATTACATCGTCAAATCTTTGGGTGATTATCCATAGAGCAAGAACTCAACTTAGAAAATGTATGGAGCAAAGTTGGTTTAAAATTTAAAAACATTATTATGAAATTAACCTGTGACGAAGCGACTAAAATTTGTGATAAGAGCCAATATAAAGAGGCTTCTTTAGTTGAAAGAATTAAACTGGGAATTCACCTTTTTTTCTGTAAAAAATGCGGTCTATATTCAAAACAAAATAGTATGATGTCTACCTGTTATAAAATTCATAAAAATGAGTTAAACGGTAAGGAGCATTGTTTGAATGAAGAAGATAAAAAGCATATTGATAAAGAATTAAAAGCCCGAATTAAGCCTTCAGCTGTAAACGTAGGTCAGCATTAATTAAGGAACATACTTTAGTTCCAATTATAATTATACACCATTTAAATGAATTTTTTACCCGATAAAATCGATGATTATGTTGTGCAGCATTCTCAAAAAGAACCTGAACTTTTACAACAATTAAATAAAGAAACCTGGCAAAAAGTTTTAAATCCGAGGATGTTAAGTGGAGCATTTCAAGGACGAATTTTATCCATGATATCAAAATTAGTTCAACCTTTAAATATTTTAGAAATAGGTACTTATACTGGTTATTCTGCTTTGTGTTTGGCGGAAGGAATGAAAAAGGAAGGAAAACTTTTTACAATTGATAAAAATGAAGAGCTAGAAGATTTTGCTAAGAAGTTCTTTAATAAATCAGATTATAAATCTCAAATTATTCAGTTTGTTGGAAATGCTGTAGACATTATTCCTACAATTGATAAAAAAATTGATTTGGTTTTTATTGATGCTGATAAGGCTAACTACTCTAATTATTTCAATTTAGTTATTGATAAAATGAACTCTGGTGGTATAATTTTATCTGACAATGTGTTGTGGAGTGGTAAAGTTGTTGAAGAACTTAATCCTAAAGATGTTGACACGAAAGAATTGCTTAAATTCAATAAACTAATGAATACTGATAATAGAATTGAAACAGTTTTATTACCAATTAGAGATGGATTAACAATTAGCAGAGTTAAATAAATTTAAAACCTAATTACTGCCTGTTTTAAGGCTCTAAAGAAGATTGAGGCTATAACGTAGCCCAAAAATATTCCAAATAAAATGTCAATAGGGTAATGAACGCCCAGATAAATTCTACTGTATGAAAATAATACAGGAAATATAAATATTATAAATACGTACTTAAAATCTTTTTTAAGTTTCCAATATAGCAGAAATGAAATAGTAAATGAAAGTGTTGAGTGTCCTGAGACAAAGCTAAAATCATTTTGTTCTATAATTAATCTAATTGAACTGTTAATACTTGAATCGTTTAAAGGCCTTATTCTTTGAAAATAATTTTTGATAAAATGAACAAGTAGTAATGAGGTTAAGCCTGCTAAAATTGTTACTATAGTTGTTAAAAGAGTTTGTTTTATTCCATAAGATTTATATCCAATAAAAAAAATCACAATAAAAAATGGAATCCAAAAGAAAGGATTGGTAATCAAAATCCAAAATGAATCCCAATTTAAAGATCCTTTTGAATGTAAAAAAAGAAGTAATTGTTTATCGTAACTAATAATAGAATTTAAAACATCCAAAATTATTTAGTTCTTTTTACAGGACCAGTAATATCGTCAATAATTCCTTTTTTAATTTTAGAGACCGGTCTGGTAAAATCATCAATATCACCTGAAGCTTTTTTGATTTCATCTCTAACTTTAGATGCTACGTCAATATCAATATCGTTTTTTTCAGCACTATGTTTGATCTCTCTCTTTATATCGTTTGTAGCATCCTTAATTTGACGCATACCTTTACCAAGTCCACGAGCAATTTCAGGAAGCTTATCAGCACCAAACAACATCACTACAATAAGTAGAATTACAAAAATTTCAGCTCCGCTAATAAATAGATACATGATTAATTATTTAGGCAGCAAAGATAGTTAAAAAAATAAACCAAATAGAAACAGATAGTTGCTTTAACAAATTTGTAGTTAATTTATTTATTCCATTTTAGCTTGTCGATCATACATTACAATACTTCCCGCAACAGAAACATTTAAACTTAAAATAGATTGAAATTTTACTAAAAAATGCGATTTATCTATGGCTGCATTTGATAAACCGTGGTCTTCTGCACCTAATAAATAAACACATCTTCTTGGATGTTTAAAAGTTTCAAGAGGAACAGCTTTTTCATCTAACTCTACACCTACTAACATAGCTCCTTTGGGTAGGTTTTTATAGAAATCGTCAAATGAATCATAATGAAAATAGGGCATTGCACCAACAGCTTTATGGGTATCACAAGCTTGTTTTGCATAGCGGTTTCCAATTGTGAAAATAAAACTAGCCCCCATATTTTGAGCCGAACGCCATAAAACTCCTAAATTTTCAGGTGTTTTACCATTCTGTATTCCTATTCCAAAAAAACCTTGTTCTAAATTGTTTACCATTATTTTTTGACTAACATTCGCTTAATTTCATTCAACTTCATTAAAGCTTCAATAGGGGTCAATGTATCAATATTTGTAGAAAGTATTTCTTCTTTTATATCTTCTAACAAAGGATCGTCTAATTGGAAAAAGCTGAGTTGCATTTCTTCTTCTGAAGCATTTTTTAAGGTACTTTTTACATCTTCATTGGTGTGGTTTTTCTCTAATTGCTTCAGCATTTTTGAAGCTCTGTGAATAACAGGTGTTGGCATCCCCGCTAATTTTGCCACATAAATACCGAAACTATGTTCACTACCGCCTGAAACTAATTTTCTTAGAAAAATTACTTTATCTTTTAATTCTTTTATGGAAACATTAAAGTTTTTGATACGCTCAAATGTTTTTGTCATATCATTTAATTCATGATAATGCGTTGCAAAAAGGGTTTTTGCTTTTGAAGGATGTTCGTGAATATATTCTGAAATTGCCCAGGCAATAGAAATACCATCGTAAGTACTGGTTCCACGTCCAATTTCATCTAGCAAAACCAAACTTCTTTCTGAAATATTATTCAAAATACTGGCGGTTTCATTCATTTCAACCATAAAAGTTGATTCTCCCATTGAAATATTATCACTCGCACCAACGCGTGTAAATATTTTATCTACAATTCCAATTTTTGCATTTTGAGCAGGTACATAGCTACCCATTTGTGCTAATAATACGATTAAGGCTGTTTGACGTAATATGGCAGATTTACCACTCATATTAGGTCCAGTAATCATAATAACTTGCTGTTGATTTCTGTTTAAAACAACATCATTGGCAATATATTCCTCTCCAATTGGAAGTTGTTTTTCAATTACTGGGTGTCTTCCATTTTTAATATCTAAATCTGTAGATTCATCAAGTTGTGGACAAACATAATTGTTAGATTTTGCTACATCAGCAAAAGAGATTAAACAGTCTATTTGAGCTATTAATTGTGCGTTTAACTGGATAGGTTGTATATAATCTAAAAGAGAGCTAATAAGTTCAGCAAACAGCTCATTTTCGAGTTTGCCTATTTTTTCTTCTGCTCCTAAAATTTTTGTTTCGTATTCTTTTAATTCTTCAGTAATATAACGTTCAGCATTGACTAACGTTTGCTTTCGTATCCATTCTTCAGGAACCTTATCTTTGTGTGAATTTCTAACTTCAATATAATAACCAAAAACATTGTTAAATGCTATTTTTAAAGATGAAATACCTGTTCTTTCAGTTTCACGAGCCAGCATTGCATCTAAATAATCTTTTCCTGATGTTGAAATAGCTCTTAATTCATCTAATTCTTCTGAAATTTCCGATGCAATTGCATTTCCTTTATTAATATTTACAGGAGCATCTTCGTTTAAAGTTCTGGTGATTTTTTCACGAAGCGTATTACAATTTTGTAGTTGCTCTCCAATAATTTTTAAAGACTCATTATCGCTTTGTTCTGCGGCTTCTTTAATAGGAATTATTGCATTCAAGGAGTTTTTTAAAAGTACAACTTCTCTTGGATTTACTTTTCCAGTTGCAACTTTTGAAACCAATCGCTCTATATCACTTATTTGTTTTATTTGATAAGATGCGAGTTCAAAAAACTCATCATTATCAATTAAATATTTAACAATTTCGTGACGTTTTTTAATTCTATTTATGTCTTTTAAAGGTAATGCCAACCATCGTTTTAATAAACGACCTCCCATTGGAGAGATGGTTTTATCTATAACATCAAGTAGCGTTACAGCATTTACAGAAGTCGACTGGTACAATTCTAAATTACGAATAGTAAATCGATCCATCCAAACATAATGATCTTCAGAAATACGATTGATAACCGTAATATGATCTAGTTTGTTATGTTGTGTTTCAGATAAATAATACAATACAGCTCCAGAAGAAATAATTCCTTCGTGTAAATCATCTACACCAAATCCTTTTAGAGTTTTAACTTTGAAATGACTGGTTAAAGTCTCCAAAGCGTACTCTGCTTGAAAAATCCAATCTTCTAAATAAAAAGTATAAAAACGATCATCAAATAATTCTAAAAACTTCGTTTTATGTTGTTTTTGAACCAAAACTTCGCTTGGACTGAAATTTTGAAGGAGTTTATCAATATACTCCGCATTACCTTGTGCCGTTAAAAACTCACCTGTAGAAACATCTAAAAAAGAAATTCCTATCTGTTTTTTTCCGAAATGAACCGAAGCTAAAAAATTGTTTGTTTTAGATTGTAAAACTTCATCGTTTAAAGCAACACCTGGAGTTACCAATTCGGTAACACCACGTTTTACAATTGTTTTTGTCATTTTTGGGTCTTCCAACTGATCGCAAATAGCAACCCGCATTCCAGCTTTTACTAATTTAGGAAGATAAGTGTTTAGTGAGTGATGTGGAAAACCTGCTAAAGCAGTTTCTGTTTCACTACCAGCACCTCTTTTAGTTAAAATAATTCCTAAAACGTGGGCGGCTTTTTTAGCATCGTCTCCAAATGTTTCATAAAAATCTCCAACTCTAAATAGTAACATTGCATCAGGATATTTCACCTTAATTGCATTGTATTGTTTCATTAATGGAGTTACTTTCTTTGGTTTTGCTGCCAATTTTTTAGGAAATTAAGTTAGTTTTGCGAAGTTAATTATTCCGTTTTAAAGTTAAACGAATTTATGAGAAAATTAAAAAATAGTGAGCTGGGCAGATTAAATGTTGAAGAGTTTAAACAATCTACTAAAATACCTTTAATTGTTATTTTAGATAATATTAGAAGTTTAAATAATATTGGGTCGGTATTTAGATCAAGTGATGCTTTTTTAATTGAAAAAGTTTATTTGTGTGGAATAACTGCAAAACCACCACATAAAGAAATTCATAAAACAGCATTAGGAGCTACCGAATCTGTTGAATGGGAATATGTTGAAGACACGTTAGAGTTGATTAAAAAATTGCAAGAGGATAAAGTTTTAATAGCTTCTATTGAACAAGCTGAAAACAGCACGATGTTGCAAGATTTTACCATTGAGCCAAATCAAAAATATGCCATTGTAATGGGGAATGAAGTAAAAGGGGTACAACAAGAGGTTGTATCATCTTCAGATTATTGCATTGAAATTCCGCAATTTGGAACCAAACATTCATTGAATATTTCGGTAAGTTGTGGCGTAGTATTATGGGATTTATTTAAGAAATTTAAGTATTAAATTTGTAGCATTAGCTTTGCGATAAAGAAGAATAAGAAAATTCCAAAAATATCATTACTAGTAGTTATAAAAGGCCCTGTTGCAATGGCTGGGTCAATTCCTCTTTTATCTAAGATAATTGGTACAAATGTTCCAATTAAGGATGCTACAATAATTACAATTAGCATTGAAAGAGCTACAGTGAAACTGAATTTCAACTCCATATTAGTCACAAAACCAAAGGCTATAACTAAAATTCCCAATACAATTCCACTAATTAAACTTAAACTAACTTCTTTTATTAGTCTACTGAATAAACTTCCTTTAATAATGTCGTTAGCCAATCCTTGTACTACAATGGCACTTGATTGAACACCTACATTTCCTGCCATTGCAGCAATTAGAGGTGTAAAAAAGAATAATTTTTTATATTCAGGGTTTGCCATAAACTCTTCATACCCTTCCATAATAAAAACAGAACCTAACCCACCAAATAACCCTAAAATTAACCAAGGTAAACGAGCTCTTGTTAATTCTAAAATAGTATCATCGGCTTCAACATCTTCGGTAATACCTGCAGCTAATTGGTAATCTTTTTCGGCTTCTTCTTTTATTACATCAACTATATCATCAATAGTAATTCTACCTACTAATCGTCCTAATTCATCAACTACTGGAATAGCTTCTAAATCGTATTTCTGCATAATTTTAGCAACTTCCTCTGCATCTTCATGAACATTAACAGAATCTACCTTTTTAATAAAAACATCTTTTACAACTGCTCTTGTTGAGGTTGTTAATAAATCTTTTAATGAAAGGCGACCTTTTAAAATGTCATTATCATCAACAACATAAATGGAGTGAACTCTTGTAACTTCTTCAGCTTGTGAACGCATTTCTTTAACACAAGTAAGGACATTCCAATTTTCATTAACTTTTACTAATTCTTTTGCCATTAAACCACCGGCTGTATCTTCATCATAACGTAAAAGTTCTACAATTTCTTTTGCGTGTTCAACATCTTCAATATGTGAAATTACTTCCTCTTTTTGATCTTCAGGAAGTTCGGCAATAATATCGGCAGCATCATCGGTATCTAACTCATCAATTTCTTCAGCAATTTCTTTAGATGAAAGTCCTCTTAGAATTTTTTCACGATCATCTTCATCTAATTCAGCAATTACATCTGATGTTTTATCACTACCTAATAATTTTATTAAATATAACGCTTCATCAATATTAATATCTTCAATAATTTCCGCAATATCTGCATAATGAACTTCCTCTAATAAATTTATAAGAGTATCATTCTTTTGTTCTGCAACTAATTGTTGAATTTCTTGAATATATTCTTTTGTAATCTCAAATGACATCTTTTTCTATTTTCGAAGTAAGATTAATGAATTCTTGAACAGATAATTGTTCTGGTCGTTTTGCAAAGATAGGATCTTCTCTTAAACTATCGGATAAATTCAAAGTTTTTAAACTGTTTCGAAGCGTTTTTCTACGTTGTTGAAATCCGGTTTTTACCACTCTGTAAAATAATTTTTCATCAACGGGTAATGTGTAATTTTCTTTTCGTGTAAATCTAATAACACCTGAATCTACTTTTGGTGGCGGATTAAAGACAGATGGTGGAACCGTAAATAAATATTCAACATCGTAAAATGCTTGTGTTAGAACTGATAAGATTCCATATACTTTGCTACCTTCTTTTTCGGCAATTCGCTTCGCAACTTCTTTTTGGAACATTCCAGAAAATTCAGGAATTTGATGTTTGTTTTCCAATGTTTTAAAAACGATTTGGGTAGAAATATTATATGGGAAATTTCCAATAATAGCAACCTGTTCATCACCAAAAAATTCAGTTAAATCAATTTTTAAAAAATCTTTTGAAATAATTCTATCTGATAAGTTTAAATAATGTGCTTTTAAATATTCTACAGATTCTGTGTCAATTTCAATAACATGAGTTTTGAGCTTTTTTTTGAGAAGGTATTTCGTTAAAACACCCATTCCAGGACCAATTTCTAAAACATTGTCATATCCTTTTTCAGTTAAACTATCTGCAATATCTTTTGCAATTTGTTCATCATTTAAAAAATGTTGACCAAGGTGCTTTTTTGCTCTTACACTCATAAATATTAGTTTTTTAAGCTCATGCTAAATTGTTCAGTAATAATTTTTAATTCTGTCCTAAAGGATACAAAATTACTTTTAAAAAGTTTTAAACTTTCTTCTCTTAATTTAGGAGCATAATCATCATAATACTCTTGCAAAGATTCTAAGCTATCGGTGGTGTATTGAACAGAATAAGTAATTCCTCCCATTTCTTCTTCAATCATTACCTGACACATTTTAGCACTTACAAATTTTCCGGTTGCAAGCATTTCAGGAATATGTTTTTCTCTCATCCATTCAAGCCATTCGGTTTTAATAGATGGGTCTATATTTGTTGTAACGTTGTAGATATACATTTTTATTTAAGTTAATTAAACTAATGGTTCTTAATTTATTTGATCTCCTCTTAATTTTCTGAATTTTTTTCTTGCATCGACTAAATAGATACTCGATGGATAGTCAAATATAATTTTTTGAAAATAGCTCATAGCTTTTTCTTTATTTTTTAATTTGGATAAGTACAATTCTGCTAAAAAATAATGTGCGTCATCAACTAGAATATCTTCATTATTTAATTTGATTAATTTTAGATAATTGAATTCAGCTTTTTCAAATTCATTGTTTTCTTCAAATAACTGCGCTTGTTTAAATAAAGCTTCATCTTCAATTGGATGCCCTTTAAAATTATTTAGTACAAGGTGCAAAGTATCAATTGCTTCTTTATTTTTGTTTTGAAGTGTTAGAAATTCTGCTTTTGCATATTTTTTTAGGGCAATTTTCAAACTATCTTTAACAATATTGTCGGTAATTAATAAATTCAAATCTAAGGCATCATTTGCAATGAGTTGAGATGTTGAGTTTTTCAATACTTTTAATTGTGTTTGTGCCCAATCAAAATCTCCCTTAAAGTAAGACGTTTGCGCTATTTTAAATCGAGCTGTTTGACCTATAGTATGATTTTTTAAATCATTTTGAACTTGTGTATAATAAATTAATGCGCTGCTGAATTTATTATTAAAGAGCAGGATATCAGCAAGTTTTGTTTTTAACTGACCTTTTTGAAATTGGTTGATAGGAAAACTTAATCCTTTTTTTAAAACCTCAATGGCTTTAGTAGATTCATGTTTTTTAAAAGCTAAGAAATCGGCATAAATTATTTGAATATTTATAGTTTCTTTATTTTTTCCATACTGCTTGAAAAAATCTTGAAATTGGACTTCAATAATAGCATAATTTATATTTGTTTTAATGCCAATTTCAAGTAAATATAACTTTGAAATTAATTGATTTTTTAAATTGTCAGCATTTTCTAAGCTATATAGAAAGCTTTTTTTTGAAGTTTCATAATCTTTATTTTCAAAGGCAATTTTTCCAACTTCAATAATTCCTTTTAAAGAATTTAAATTTCTTTTATGGAGTGCTTTTTCTTGAGCCAAAGCTTTATTATAATCATGTTGTTGCATAAAAAGCCAACTTAAAAGGTCATTCCAGCTATTTTGTGGATTGTTTTGTAATCGTTTTATTAATTGACGTTTTAGGATTAGATTATAATTAGATTCTGGATCTTCGGAAATAAATTTCCCAATATATTTTTTTGCTGTTTGAAGATAATTATCACTAACCGAAACCATATCTAAATATGTATTAAACATATTTTCAACTTCACCCATTTCTCCATAAATATATGCAATTTGAAAGTTGTAATTGGAGTTAGGATTTAATTCCATTGTTTTTCTATATGCTTTCAAAGCATATTCCAATAAATGGTTATCCTGAAATGATTTGCCCGTTAAATAACCAATGTTTGAACTTTTTGTTATTGCTTTTAAAGCTTTTTCATAAAATGGGATTGCACTGTCCATTAAATGTTGTAATTGATGACTGTAACCTAATTCAACGTATAAATACTCCTGATTTGGATAATTTTGTAATTGGTGATTAACAATACTTTCAATTTTCGTGTATTCCTCCAATTGCTGATAACAATCAATTAATAAGCTTGTGTAAGTTGTGTTAAAAGGGTTTTTTTCATGTAAAACCTTATACATAGATGCAGATTTTTCATACTCTCCATTTCTAAAATATTGATATGCTAATTGTGGTTCCTGAGCATAAATTTGCAAGGAAAAGTAGCATAGAAATATGAAAAGAGTTTGACGCATATGCTCGTTTTAATCAATCAAATATAACCAATCAACTGTTAAAATTTTTATAAAATAGGCTTCATACCAACCTTTTGGTGTAACATTTTGGCATGGAAGTTGTCTTAATAAAAAAAGAACAACTAAAATTTACAAAATGAAAGAATTAATCAAACAATACGAAACAGCTAAAACTAAAGCATTAAACTTTATGAATAAAGGTCAACTTAATGCATATTTTGATGCTTTAATTGAAATGAATCATTATAAAAAATTAATGATAGCTGTAAAATCTAATTAATCAATTCAAACCCGCAATAAGGTACTAAACTTTTCGGAATTTTTATACCTTCTGGTGTTTGACAATTTTCTAATAAACCTGCCATAATTCTTGGTAGGGCTAATGAACTACCGTTTAGAGTGTGTGCTAATTCACTTTTACCATTACTATTTTTAAAACGTAGTTTTAAACGGTTTGCCTGAAAAGTTTCAAAGTTTGATATAGAACTAACTTCTAACCAGCGGTCTTGCGCAGTAGAAAATACTTCGAAATCAAAAGTTAATGCTGAAGTAAACCCAATATCGCCACCACATAATTTTAATATTCTATAAGGTAAGTTTAAATCTTTTAAGATATTTTGAACATGTTTTACCATTCCATCTAAAGCAGCATATGAATTTGATGGATGTTCAACACGTACAATTTCCACTTTATCAAATTGGTGTAACCTATTTAAACCACGAACATGTGCTCCATAAGAACCTGCTTCTCTTCTAAAGCAAGGAGTATATGCCGTTTTACATATTGGAAAATCTTCTTCCTTTAAAATAACATCTCTAAAAATATTAGTTACAGGCACTTCTGCCGTTGGGATTAAAAATAAGTTGTCCTGAGCATCATGATACATTTGACCTTCTTTATCTGGTAATTGTCCAGTAGCAATACCAGAGGCTTCATTCACTAAATGAGGAACCTGAACTTCATCATATCCAGCATCAGAATTTTTATCTAAAAAATAATTTATTAAAGCTCTTTGAAGTTTAGCACCTTTTCCTTTGTAAACAGGAAATCCGGCACCAGTAATTTTATTTCCAAGTTCAAAATCAATGATATCATATTTTTTTGCTAGTTCCCAATGAGGTAAAGCGCCATCGTGTAACTTAGGAATTTCACCTTCCTCAAACGTAGTTACATTGTCTTCTTCTGAAGTACCTCCAGGAACAATTTTGTTTGGAATATTTGGAATTAAGTATAATAATTCTTGAAGTTCTTGAGCCTTATTTTGCAATGATTCTGTTAATTCTTTTGATGAATCTTTTAATTGAACCGTTTTCTGCTTTAATAATTCTGCTTTTTGACGTTCGCCAGATTTAAATAATAGCCCAATATCTTTCGATAATTTGTTGGATTCTGCTAAAATAGCGTCTAATTTCGACTGTATAGCTCTTCTATCTTCATCAGCTGCAATAGTTTTTGCAACGAGTTCATCTGCATTTTTTAAATTTCTTTTAGCTAAACCTTCTAAAACAACTTCTTTATTTTCTCTAATAAACGCTACTTGTAACATGATCTTTTTCTCTTAAATGAACGGCAAATTTAAGAAAATGAAGTGAAAAGAAGCTAATTAGTTTAATTTGATTTTAAAGAAATAAATTCATTGATAGTTGAAATAATTTGAGGCACTTCTTTAATGGTGAATTTAAAATCTACTTTAATAGTGTTTTTTGCCTCTTTGGTTAGTTTAAATTCTCCTTTTTTAATCGGATAGTAACCTGTTTCTCCTTTACAATAACACAAGCGGCCAAAATAAAGTTTCTTAGTTTCTAATTCATTATCCTTAAGGGTAAGTTCTGAAATGTTTTTATTTAATTCAGCATAAACAATCTCAGTATAATTGCTGTCCTGTGTATTTTCAACTGGTTTTTTCTTAAAAGTATATTTTAAAATAACCATATCTCCATTGGTTATTACTGGATATGAATTACCAAATTCATCCATTTTAAATTCTAATGACTTATTAGGGATAAGTTCTAAGGAACAGATTCCATTTTCAGGACAATTTACTGTTGAAGATAGTGTTTGGTTACATACAATGTAATTTGATTGTTGGCTGGATTTACAAGCTGTTAATAACAAAACTAAAATTGAAAAAATATATTTCATTGGATGAATTTACATAAATTATCAATTAAAAAAAACCTCATTTATAAAATCAAGTGATTTCTGTTTATCTTTTTGAAGTTGCTTTGTGAGCATTTCAACAGATTCAAATTTTTGTTCATCTCTTAAATAAGATAAAACATCAATTTGAATAGTTTTACCATATAAGTTTTTATCAAAATCGAAAAAATGAATTTCAATGGTTTGATTTTTACCACTAACCGTTGGTCTGTAACCAATATTCATCATTCCAAAAACAATTTCATTTTCAATTTCTGATTTTACAATATAGGCTCCTGTTTTAGGAATTAATTTATACGATTCTTTAATGTTTAAATTGGCAGTTGGAAATCCTATTTTCTCACCTAAATTTTTACCTTCAACAACTTCACCTGTTAACATAAAAGAATAACCTAAATAGCTGTTTGCTTTTTTAATATCACCACTTTCAATAGCTTTTCTAATATTGGTAGAGCTTACAACAAAATTTTCAATATCAAGCTGTGTAATTTCTTCAAGCTCAAACCCGTATTTATCACCATAAATTTTTAATTGTTCAAAATTACCTTCTCTATTTTGTCCAAATTGATGATCATAACCAATTACTAATTTTGAAATGTTTAATTTTTCAATTAAGGTGTTTTTTACAAAATCTAATGCCGATTGTTTTGCAAATTCTTCCGTGAATTCTTGAATAACCAAAACATCTAAGCCATTTTTTTCTAACAATTGAATTCTTTCATCAATAGTATTTATTAATTTAATTTCTGGTTTTTTTTTCAACACCATTCTTGGGTGAGGGAAAAGAGTTAATAAAACAGAAGTTGCATTATTTGAGTCTGCATTTTTTACCAAGTTTTTAATAACTTTTTGGTGTCCAACATGAACACCATCAAAAGTTCCAATGGTAACAAATGTCTTTTTGTTTGATTTATATTTAGATAAGTTATTTAAGATTTTCAAAATTGAAAATAATATTAGTTATAATGAATTTGCAAAAATACTTTTTTTTATTAGAATACTAGCAGCAGATATTTTCAATAGCGATTCAACTCTAAATAAATATTTTATATTTGTATGTATATAAGCCCCTTTTTTAATATCTAATTTAAATTATGAAGTATTTCAGTACTAAATTTCTAATTGTATTTTTATTTTCAATTACATTTTCTATTTCAGCCCAAACTTCAGATGAATTATGGACAAAATCAAATGAAATTGAACAAAGTAAATCTCAAAAGGTAAAAAGAAAATCTTCTCCTAAGGAATTTGGTCTTTATAAATTGAATTTGAAAGAATTTATAAGTAAATTAAAAGGAAGCGTAAATAAAAAACACCTTGGAAAATCTGGAAATATTTTAAGCTTTCCTAATGGAGATGGGAAATTAGAAAACTATGAAGTTTTTGAAGCCTCTATTATGGAAAAAGAACTTCAAAACAAATTTCCTAATATTAAATCTTATATTGGAAAAGGTTTGAATAATTCAAGTTCTAGAGTTCGATTTAGTGTTACTTCATTAGGGTTGCATGCTATGATTTCGCCATCCAAAGGAAATAATGTTTATATTGATCCTTTTACTTCTAATAAAGAATCATACATAGTTTATTCAAAGAAAAATTTACAAGAAAAAGAAAAGTTTGAATGTTTAGTAAGTGAAACTAAAACAGATTCAAATAATAAAAATACGTTGGGTTCAAAAAACAATAATGCCGATGATGGTATATTAAGAACCTACAGATTGGCGGTGGCAACTACTGGTGAATATTCACAATTTCAAATAGGTAGGGCAAATTTGGATGCAGGAGCAACAGATGAACAAAAAAAAGAAGCCGTATTATCTGCGATTAATGTGACAATGACGAGGGTTAATGAAGTTTTTGAAAGAGATCTTGCTATTAGAATGGTGTTAGTAGCAAATAATCTGGATGTTATATTTTTGGATGCTGAAACCGATGGTTTTACCAATGATGATGGAAATGTTTTAATAAACGAAAGTCAGACTGTAATTGACAATAGAATTGGAGATCCAAATTATGATATTGGACATACTTTTAGCACTGGAGGTGGTGGTTTAGCAGAGCTAAAGTCACCATGTTCTACAGGTAGAAAAGCAAGAGGAATTACGGGGTCTGGAAGCCCAACAGGAGATCCTTTTGATATTGATTATGTGGCTCATGAAATGGGACATCAATTTGGGGCTCATCATACATTTAATTCAGACGCTGGAAATTGTGGAGATAATAACAGAAATGATGGCACAGCAGTTGAACCAGGTAGTGGAACTACAATTATGGCTTATGCCGGGATTTGTTCACCGGATAATGTCCAAAATAATAGTGATGCTTATTTTCACTTGGTAAGTATTAGAGAAATATGGAATAATATAACTATAGGAACTAGTACCTGTGGAGTTCAAACCACAACAAATAATAATGCACCTGTTTTAGAACCTTTATCAAACTATACAATGCCAATTTCAACTCCATTTGTTTTAAACACAACAGCAACAGATATTGATGGAGATGATTTGGAATATACTTGGGAACAATTAGATACTGAAATTACAACTTATCCATTAGTATCTACAGCTACTGGTGGCCCGGCATTTAGATCTGTTAAACCGAGCAGAGATTCTATGCGTTATTTTCCAAATCAAGAGACTATAATTGGGGGAGAACTTAAAAATACATGGGAAGTTTTACCAACAGTTGAAAGAACAATGCGATTTGGAATAACTGTAAGAGATAATAACATTGCAGGTGGGCAAACGTCAAGCGAGGAATTGACAATTACTTTTGATGCTTCATCTGGACCATTTAAACTTACTTCCCAAACCGAATCTGAAATATGGACTGAAGGTACTTCTCAAACAGTCACATGGGATGTTGCTAACACAAATAATTTACCAGTAAATTGTGCTTTTGTAAATATTTTATTATCTCTTGATGGTGGTTTAACATTTCCAGTTACTTTGGCTTCAAAAGTTCCAAATGATGGTTCTCATTTAATTAATGTTCCAGGGAATTCTACTACAAGCGGTAGAATTAAAATTGAAAGTTTTGAGAATGTGTTTTACACAATGAATATTGCTGATTTAACAATTCAATCTTCTGAATTTGTTATGAATTTTGACTCCTTTACAGAAAATGTATGCAGTCCAAATAATATCGTTTACACATTTACCTATAATACCTTTTTAGGTTTTAATGAAACAACTGCTTTTTCAGTAGATAATTTGCCTACGGGTGCTGTGGCTAATTTCACTCCTGCTTCTGCAACAAATGATAACACAATGGTAAGCATGACTATTAGTAATATTATGGATGATGATATAGGTAACTATAATATTATGGTATCAGGAAATTCTACAACAGTTTCAAAAACAACAGCACTAGAATTGAATGTTTACTCATCAACTATTAATGCTCCAACTATAATAGGACCTGAAGATAACACCGCAAGTCTTTTAAAACCATATTTGTTAAAATGGGATAGTAGTTCTAATGCATTGAATTATGAAGTGCAAATCTCTGAGGATTTTGGTTTTTCAACTATTTATGAATCCGCTAATATTGGATTAAATACTTATACTCCTCAATTATTACAATTAAACACTAAGTATTTTTGGAGGGTTAAATCAATTAATGATTGTGGTGAAAGTGATTTTTCTCAAATTTATAATTTTACTACAGCAAATGAAGTATGTGATACCTATATTGTTACATCTAAAGGAATAAGTATACCTGATAATAATTCAACTGGTGTAAATTCTATAATTAATGTTGCTGATCTTAAAACTATTACAGATGTTAATGTAACTGTAAATATTACGCATCCATGGATTGAAGATCTTAACTTATCTTTGATTAGCCCTCAAGGGACCACTATTCTTTTATCCGCAAATAATGGAGGAGACGGAGATAATTATACAGATACCATCTTTGATGATGATGGAACAGATGTTGTTAACACTGGGGTAGCACCATTTACAGGAGTGTTTAAACCTCAGGGATTATTGTCAAATTTTAACAATGAAGATTCCTTAGGAGATTGGACATTAAAAGTTGTTGATTCTGGACCAGGTGATGTGGGTGTTATTGATAGTTGGAGTATTGAAGTTTGTGGAGTTGCAAAGGAATTGTTAATTCCATCTGATAATTTTAATATAGAAGTTATAAGTGAAACATGTCCAGGTAAGAACAATGGACAGTTAAATATTACTTCAACAAAGACCTATAATTATTCAACTTCAATTAATGGAGTTAATTATGGTTTTACAAATAATTTGTCGCTTTCAAACTTAAATCCTGGAATGTATGATTTTTGTATAGGAGTTGAAGGTGTTAACTTTGAACAATGTTTTAGTGTTGAGATTTTAAATGGAACTACTGTTTCCGGTAAGACCAATATTTCCAACGGTAATGCTGAGGTTGAAATAATATATGGAACTGCACCTTATACTATCGTTGTAAATGAAAATGAAGTATTTGAAACGAGCGAAAAAATATTTGACGTTAATGTTGAATACGGAGATGTTTTAGAGATTAAAACAGCTGTAAAATGTGAAGGTGTATTTTCAAAAACCATTGAAAATATAGATCGGGTTATAGGGTATCCAAACCCAACAACATCATATTTTAACATTAGTTTACCGAAAATAGAAAAGGAATTGAAAATCGAGGTTTATACCATTCAGGGTCAATTGATATCCTCAAAATTTTATACCGTTAACTCAGGGAATGTTCAATTGAATTTAAACCATGCTCCTACAGGAATATATATAGCCAAAATTCATTTAAAGCAACCAGTTAATGTTAAGATTATAAAGCAATAATTTTTTTATGATCTAGATAGTTGGACTAGCATTACTATTTGATGGTTTGTAAATTATATTAAAATTTATTCTTAGGTATATATAATTTCATTAATTGTTTTTTGAGATAAATTATAATCTTGAAGTCAATTGAAAAAAAATTGTTATTTACTATTAATAAAAGGTAGATTATTGTTCTATTACTTAAATATATAATAGTTTTGTAGTTAACTTTATTAATTACTTAAAACAGTTTTATTTGTGAAAAAACTACTTAATTTTATTGTCATATTTTTATTTTTCACGTCTGTATATGGACAAATTCAACCATACTATGAAGGAATAGACTTCACTAAAACAGAACATGAATTATTTTTAGAATTATCAGCAAGAATTAAATCTACACATGTAGCAATACCTTACTCATCATCTTCAACCGATGTGTGGGATGCTTGTGATTTAGCTGATGAAGACCCTGATATTAGCACCAATGTTTTATTAATTTATGGATTTGATGATACTGATGGAGATGTTATAACAGATAGAACTAGAAACAAAGAATTAAAAGACAATGGTGGTGGAAGTTCAGGAGTTTGGAATAGAGAACATGTTTTTGCTAAATCACTTGCAAATCCATCATTTTCTACTGATGAACCTGGACCGGGAACCGATGTTCATAACTTGAGACCAGCAGATAGAGATAGAAATTCATTACGAAGTTCAAGAAAATTTACAGATGGAAGTGGTAACTCGGGAATAGTTTCTTCTAACGGAGGTTGGTACCCTGGAGATGAATGGAAAGGAGATGTTGCACGTATAGTTATGTATATGTACTTGCGTTATAATGGTGATGGATCGAAAGTTTTTGAAACGAATTGTCTACCAACTAACATTGGGTTTGGAACAACTTTAACCGTTGATCCAAATATGATAGATTTATTTTTAAAGTGGAATGTTGAAGATCCTGTTTCTACCTTTGAAGCAAATAGAAACGAAGAACTTTCAGGTATTCAAAAGAATAGGAATCCTTTTATTGATAATCCGTACTTGGCAACATTAATTTGGAATGGTTTAGCAGCGGAAGATAGATGGAATATGAATTCTAATACAGATAATGAGCCACCTAGTATTCCATCAAATCTAGTAGCTTCCAATATTTCAGATGAGTCATTTGATATCAGTTGGGATGCATCTTCTGATAACGTGGCTGTTTACGATTATTTAGTGTATCTAAATGATGTATATCTTAATTCTACATCCTCAACTTCAATTTCAATTTCTAATTTAAATGCGAATACTAGTTATAATGTTAAAATTAAAGCAAGAGACGCAGCTTCTAATTATTCAGAATTGAGTGAGGTATTAAATGTTTCAACTCTTGAAGGTCCAAAGATATTATTTAGTGAAGACTTTGAAAATTGTAACTCCCTTAATTTTGTGTCGTATAGTGAAGCAAGTAATAAGGACTGGGCTTGTAATATTGGTATGTTTGGTGAAAATAATTCAGGTTCATATGGGATTAATGGATACGGAGAGGACGTTTATAGTAAGGATTGGTTAATTACTAAAAATTCAATTAATTTTGATTTAGATTCAGATGAAAAAATTAGTTTTTATACCGATGCTGCTTATGGAACTAGCCCACTTGATTTAGTTTATTCATCGGATTATGATGGTGTAAGTAACCCAGCGAACTATACATGGATAGCTGTACCTAATATTTCAACCTTAGTTCATGATAGTTCTTCAACAGAAAAAGTTTATGCATTTAATGATATTGATGTAAGTGATATTGTGGGGGTTGTTTATGTTGCATTTAGATATTATTCAAACGGAGATCCTACAAGATGGACTGTTGATAGTTTTGAAATTACCTCAAATAGTAATAATCCAGATTATGACGCAGATGGTGTTTTGAATGGTTTAGATTTATGTCCTA
>Ga0193953_1000246_pt1 | contig 30527 bp, 26 predicted proteins | sample BB_4_MG_FD_140325 | JGI IMG/M metagenome (GOLD analysis project Ga0193953, IMG submission 140325) | Microbial mat bacterial communities from the Broadkill River, Lewes, Delaware, United States - BB_4_MG | ecosystem: Environmental > Aquatic > Freshwater > River > Microbial mats | place: USA...
AGGGGATAAAAAATAAGTTACTCCTATCATCATAACTCCAATTGCTCCCCAAAGTAAGAATGCAAAGAAAAATCGACTCCAATCAATCTTGATTCTACTCGTTACTACACTTATAAAATTTCTTTTATGAATGTATTTCACCCCAACAAACAAACCTAACAAACCTCCTAAGAAGGTAATAATCATAAGCAATAAATATAGGCTAGAATCAATTCCAAGCGACATAAAATTATCTTTTCCGGCTTCCATAAATGCCTCTATATCTCCAGCATAATAATATGCTGTTCCAATTAAAGGAATTACACCTATAAATTGCCATCCTACAAATAAGATAAAAATTGTAACAAGGTAACTCCACCACTCGTTTATTCCTTTATATGCTTGTTGTATAAATTTCATATTTCAATTATTTGCTACTTCGACTTCGCTCAGCAACCAATTATAGTTTAAAATTCCAGTTTTTGTTATTATTATAATGTAAATGTCCGTTTCTTACCACTAATGGACTATCAATATTGTTTGTAAATAAACTACCCGTTCCTAATCCTTGAGGCATTTTATTACCCAATTTATAAGTCCATTGAGAAATTGCATTCAATCCTATATTACTTTCTAATGCCGATGTTATCCACCAACCTATTTGTTGATTCTTCGCCAAATCAATCCATTCTTCGCTACCTCTAATTCCACCAACTAAACTTGGTTTTAGAATAATATATTGAGGCTTTATTGTTTGTAGCAATTCTTTCTTTTTTGTTACATCAAATACACCAATTAATTCTTCATCCAAGGCAATTGGAATTGGAGTCTTAGCACATAAATCTGTCATTTCATCTATTTGCCCTTGCTTAATAGGTTGTTCAATAGAATGCAATTCAAAATCTGATAATCGTTTTAATTTTTCCAGTGCCTCTTTTGGATTAAAAGCTCCATTAGCATCCACTCTTAATTCTATTTCATTTGAAGAAAACTCTTTTCTAATACTTTTTAATAAAGCTAATTCAGTTTCAAAATCAATTGCACCAATTTTCATTTTTATAGTTGAAAATCCAGCCTTCAGTTTGTCAGAAATTTGTTGTTTCATAAAAGCTTCACTTCCCATCCATATCAATCCGTTGATATTTATTGAATCTTTTGATTCAGTAAATTTTGATGGAAATAAAACAAAAGGGTTTTCACTTTTAACTGATAAAAGAGCCTGTTCCAATCCAAATTGAATTGATGGAAACTCCATAAGTTCATTTAATAAAAACTCTTCACTTTTATCAATATATGAACATAACCATTGTAATTTATCTTCATAATCGGGTCTATCATCGGCACTTAAGCCTTTAAAAACTCCACACTCTCCATAACCGATTTTTGATTGACTCTTTACTTTTAAAAAATAAGTTTCTTTGGTCTTTAGAATACCTCTAGAAGTACCACTAGCCTGTTTAAATTTTAGAATATATTTTTGATATGCTGCCTTCATTTTTTTCAATAAAAGCGAAAGGTACAACTATTTGAAAATTTATTTTATATTGGTTCCCAATAAAAACTGCCGTATGGAAATACCAGAAATACCAAATTTAATCTACTACGCAATACCTTTTTTTGTAGTTACCGTAATTTTTGAAGGAGTGGTAATCTACAATAAAGACAAGAAGAACTATAATTTAAAAGATACTTTGGCTTCCCTTTCAATGGGTATTGGGAATGTTGTAATAAATTTGATTAGTCAATTATTGGTTGTATTGGTTTTCACTCTTATTTATGAGAATTTTAAACTTGCTCAAATTCCATTTACTTGGTGGAGTTGGTTAATAATTCTGTTTGCTGATGATTTATGTTATTACTGGTCGCATAGAATTGGACACGAAAGTAGATTTTTTTGGGCGTCACATATAGTGCATCACTCTTCACAAAAATATAATTTAAGCACTGCATTGAGACAAACCTGGACTGGTGGATTTTTCACTTTTATATTTTACTTAGCATTGCCTTTTCTTGGGTTTCATCCACTTATGATATTTACACAAATGTCTGTTAGTTTATTATATCAATACTGGATACACACAGAATTAATTGATAAAATGCCTCCTTGGTTTGAAGCTATTTTTAATACACCTTCACATCACAGAGTACACCATGGAAGTAATCCAATTTATTTAGACAGAAACTATGCTGGTATTTTTATAATTTGGGACAGACTATTCAATACATTTCAGCCTGAACTCAGAGAAGAAAAAGTAAATTATGGACTTACTTCAAATATTAAAACATACAATCCATTTAAAATAGCTTTCTTAGAATGGCTTGGGATTTTTAAAGATTTTTTCAATTCAAAAACTACACTTCTAAATAAACTGAAATATTTTATAAAACCACCGGGTTGGAAACACGATGGTACTGGTATGCTTTCAAATGATTTAAGAAAGGAATGGTTAAATAATAAAAACTAGCCTTTTTTCCAACGATCTAATTTTGGAATTCGTTTAGAGAAAAAACCAGCAAACAATTTCATAAAGCCACCCATTTCTTTAAGTTTCCCTTTTACAAACTCTTGCATTTCTTCTGCCGTAATATCAGGTTGTAAAAATTCTCCATCTTCATAACAATAACTACAATACATGTGACTTGGTTGCCCATCAGAATTAGTTCCACCTACAACACCTTTAGGGTCTTTGTTTAAAGGCATTGCACAACTTTGACAATACTTATAAGTTTTCATAACATGTTTTATTTTCTTGAATGAACTGCAATTCTATTTCCCTCGGTATCAATAAATGCTCCCATATATCCAATTTCTTCAGCGATCAATTTTTTTTCAACAATAACCTTTCCTCCTGCATTCTCAACTCTACCTAATTCGTCATTTACATCATCCGTTTGCGAGGCAAAATAAATTAAAGTTCCATTGGTAGATGGCTTATAATATTTTGCGTTCTGAATTAAAGAACCTCCTGCGTTTGCCGCACCTTGTTCTTTAGGAAAAGGAAACCATCCCATTAATTCACCCCCAAATTTTTGTACATCTATTTTAAAATTAAATACAGTTTCATAGAACTTCACTGCTCTATCCATATTTTCAACTGGTATTTCGAACCAGCAACCTACGTTTGTTTTCATAATTTGATATTATTTAGTTTTTTCTGCGAATTCTTTGAAACACGTTAAAAATTTCATCGATTCCTTTTTAAATGATCCTTTCATAAATAGGCTTATAATTTTCATAAATCCTGAAAATTTAAATTCAGATTCAGAAACCCATTTAGTTGTGCTGTCATCAATTTCAATAAAATAATTTTTCACCTCATTAAAAATTCCTTTTGCTTCATATGTACCTGAAAATTCATCAGGAAAGTTTTTCACTGTAATAGTTTCAATTAACACAAAATTACCTTTACCTTCTTTATAAGTTAATTTAGATTTGGCCCCAACTTCACCTGGAGTTCCACTTAAATGCTCAAAATTCACCAAGCTCTTTTGCCATTTATATAAATTCTCTGTACTGTCAAATAACTCCAACACTTTTTTACGAGGAAGATTTATTATTATTTCATTTGAATGTTTCATAACATCAATTTAAACTTCTAAAATTCCTTTTAATTTGTTCAAACCATATTCAAAATCTTTTCCAACAGTTTTATCCATATTCATAAACAGCATCATAATACTTACTGGAAATTTGTTTTTACCTGAAAAACCCCAAATTACCTGAGTTCCATTTTTATCTTCATTTACTTTTAAATAAGCATCGGATGTAGACTTAAAAGGTTTTAAAAACCGTAACTGAGATTCAATCAATTGATTTTCCAAAACATTTGTAATTTCCTGCTCACCTTCACCAACTTCTTTATTTCCTTTCCAGGCAGAAATGCAACCTACTTCGCCATCAATACCTATAAAAGTTTTACCCATATTAGGGTCTTTTTCAGCCCAAGGAGACCAATTATCCTGATTTTTAAGTGATTTTAAATACGTAAACACCTCAGGAAGTGGTTTTTCAATAACTATACTTCTATTTACGTCATAGGTTTTTGGTGCAATAATTGCTAAAATAATAACGAGTATTATTATTCCAAGCACAATATAAAGTAGTGTACTCATAATTAAAATTTTTAGTTAGTAGTAAAAGTTTTTTATAAACTTTATATTTTCATATTACCTCCAATTGGTAATAATGTAAGTTCTTTTTTTGCGTTTGAAAACTTCAAAATAGCATCTTTATGATCTATTTTTATATATCCAAAAGTATCATAATGATATCCTAATATTTTATTACAATCTAAAAACTTAGAAGCTTTAATTGCTTCTGGAACTCCCATTGTAAAATTATCTCCAATAGGTAATATGGCTAAGTCTAATTCACCAATTACTTCAGGAATTAACTTCATATCATAAGTTAAAGATGTATCACCCGCAATATACAATCTATGATGACTTGTTTCTAATACAAAACCACCTGGTTGGCCTCCGTAGCTTCCATCTGGAAATGAACTTGAATGTATTGCATTAGTATAATGCACAGTACCAAAATCGAATTTCCACTTTCCTCCGTGATTCATTGGGTGTCCTTCAAATCCTAATTTCTCATAATAGGTTACGATTTCAAAATTTGAAATAATCTTTGCGCCTGTTCTTTTAGCTATTGTTTCAACATCCAAAATATGATCCTGATGAGCGTGAGTAATTAAAATATAATCTGCTTGTAATTTATTAATGTCAATATTATTAGCTAATTCGTTCCCTGAAATAAACGGATCCACTAAAATGGTTTTATCTTTTGTTTCTATGCTTAAAGTCGCGTGTCCTAAGTAGGTTATTTTCATAAGTTATGTTTGATTAGATGGCTCTATGCAATTTAACAAAAAAAAAGCATAAAAAAAACCACGAGAAAACAAACTTCCTCGTGGCTAACAAACAAACAAATGAGTATAAATTCACCTTAGAATTTATACTTCAAATAAGTTGTGAAATTTCTACCAGGTTCATAAATTTTACCTGATAATGTATTTGAATTTTTATATGAAAAATTTAAATGCTCGTAATATGTTTTATCGAAAATATTTAAAACGGCTGCACCAATTGTAAAGCCTTTAAAAGGTTCTAAACCAAGTCTAAAATCTAAAGTTCCAAATCCTGGTGTTTCTTGTTCCATAAAAGAATCTGATACTCTTGCTTGTTTTCCAACCAACCTAGAATTTAAAGACATCCAATAGTGTTTCTCTTCGAATTTCATTCCTAAGTTTGCCATAAAAGGAGGAATTTGAGCTAATGGCTCATCAAAATCTTTATTTTCAGCTCTTGTATAAGAAACATCAGAAGTAAATGAAATTTTGTCTGATGCTTTCAATTTAAAATTGAATTCAACTCCAGTTTGACTTGCCTTATCTATATTCACAAATTGTTTCGAAACAACAGGTGGTGTAGTTGGCATAAATTTTCTCGGAATATCTGGGTTCACTTTTGCTGTGATATAATCTTGCAAGAAAGAATGAAAAACAGAAGCACCAATTTCAATTGTTTCAAATTTCTTTAAAAATGACAATTCAATTTGGTTATTAATCTCAGGTTTTAACTTTGGATTCCCAACATATTCATAAGGATCTACTCCAACTGTAAAATGATTGATATAACGCTCAATCATAGAAGCTGTTCTAACACCTCTTCCAATGGCCAATTGAGTTTGAAACCCGTTTTTTTGATATTTTAATGAAACGTTTCCACTAATATTAACTTCGGTTTCATCACTAATTGAACCTCCATACAAAGATTCAAAATCTGCCGCAGGATCATCAATTGAAGTGGAAATAAAATCTGCTCTTGTTCCAACTGTTAAAGTAGTAAAATCTGCTACTTTAAATTTTCCTTCCACAAACACTCCAACATCATTTAAGCTAGCATCTTGCCAAATTTTATCTTCAAAAACTTTTGGAGTTGGCAAAGTCATACCGTTCATCATTTTTACAATTCTGGTTCTATTTCCTTTTCTTTCAATTAAATTAGCATCAATTCCTGTATACAACTTAGATTTATCAGATAAATTAATTACTAACTCTGCTTTTCCACCGTAAGTCCAAGATTCAACTGGTGATTGCGCATCAACCATCATAAAATTAGGACGTCCTCCGTTAGTCATTAAATGATCCACATAAGAATAGAATACTTTAGCAGTAAAACTTTCAACATTTTCTGAAATACTATTGAATTTATAATCAAACCCAGCTAATAAACTATCATCAAAAGGTGAATCCATTGGCAAACCAACATGATCAATATCTCTACCAAAAGATTGCCTCCAACTAAATTGTAATCGTTGGCTATCTGTTGGGTTTAAACCAACTTTTACAGAATAATCTGTAGTTCTAAAAGATGATGGAATCTCTGTACCATCACCATCTTTATAATCTCCAAAATCTCTATATGAGCCATTAAACTGAACATCAAATTTATCTTCTACATAAACTAAAGAAACTCCACTTACTAAATTTTCACCATTAGATTCGTAACCTCCTTCTGCACTTCCGTGAAATCCTTTTTGATTTTTAGTAGGATTCTTTGAAACCAAATTGATTATTCCTCCAAAGTTTTGTCCAAAACGAACCGTAAAAGGTCCTTTTACAATCTCAATTTTTTCAATTTCTTCCGGAATAATATGCGTTGTAATAGGATCCATTCTGTTTGGACACGCATTCAATACTTTCATACCTCCATCATATTGAACATTTAATTGTTCGTATTTAAAAGCTCTAAAAACTGGTTCTGAAGCGTAAGCTCCCTTTTTTGATATTCCAAAACCTTTAATATCTCGAAATAAATTTCCAACACTACGAGGTTGACTAATTCGTTTATCAGTTTCATTAATTACTTTTGATTGAGAAATATCATCCAAAGGATTTGCATTTATGATGATTTCATTCAATTCTAACTGTGCTAATTCTAAAGCAATAACTTCATTATTTTGAAGATTTACGATTTTTGTTTTAAAACTGATATGTGATATCTCAACCTTATCTCCTAATTGAGCCTTTATTTGAAATTCTCCTTTATTATTTGATGTTGTATATTTTTTTGAATTTAATAACTTAATAGTTGCAAATTCTACTGGACTATTTGTTTTTTCATTTTTAATTTTCCCCTGTATTAATTGAGTTTGCCCAAATGAAGCAAACACAATGAACAATGAAAGAAATAGTAGTACTCTTTTTTTCATTTTAATATGATTTGAAATTTTGAATTAAAGCTTTTATTATTGCACATATTTATCCAATCAAAATAAATACTTCCGATTAGTTTTTTTATATGCTAACTCTATATTGAATATATTGCCACATATATTTGTCTTGAAATTCATTATTATTGAAAACAAGGCGTTTGCTATTCAACCATTGAAAAATGATTGACTAAATTAAAGACAATATTATGTTAAGAAATAACTTGAGGTGGTTTTAATAAAGAATTATAGTAATTCTGTGAGGAATATTTAATTACAAAATAATTACTTGAAACAAAATCTTTAAAATCTTTCGTATTATACGTGAACTGACCTAAAGTACTTATTGGATAATCCTCAAAATTAATTTGTGGAACTGTAGAATTGTGTTCATGATCCGTATGATTCAACTTTTTAATTTGCTTTTCTAAATAACATTTACCGTTACATTCCAAATACGGTTTATCTCTATTTTCACAAAGAACAGTTGCAATATAATCGTAATTAGCATGATACTCAATTATTGGCATTAATGGTTTAACCATTGCCAACAAATAAAGTAGATAAAAGAATATGCCGAAAAATTGCTGTTTCATTTATTTAAAAAAATATAAGACAAAGATATCTTTTATTTTTTAATGTAGTGTGACAAAAATCACAGTTATGCAAGAACCAAACCTAAGCCAAATAGTATAGAAAATAAAAAAGTACTAATTGCTAATTTCTTTAACTCCGGGTCCAATAGTTTGGGTATTCTATTTGTATAAACTGTGTAAAAATGTTTCCCGATAGGAATAAATGCTATTAAAAAAATAAATTGAAATGGTGATTTATAATTCAATATAGTATATAATAGTGCAAATAAAAATGAAGCTATTAATAAATAATAATGATAATATTTTGCGAACTCTACTCCAATTTTAACAACTAATGTATTTTTACCAGATTTAATATCCGATTCCCTATCTCTCATATTATTCAAGTTTAGAACTCCAATACTTAATAAACCAATTGAAATTGCTGGAAGAAAAATGGTAAAATCTAATTGTTTTGAATATAAATAATAACTTCCACAAACACTGAGTAATCCAAAAAATAAAAAGACAAATAAATCTCCAAATCCATTATACCCATAAGCCTTTTCACCCATGGTGTATTTAATAGCTGCCGCTACACTGGCAATTCCTAAAACAAAAAATACAATTAAGTTTAGTAAGTCATCCTTGCCAAAAGAAACATAAATTAGAGCAATTGCGATGATTAAAGTAATTACAATACTAATAACAATAGCCTTAAACATTTGCTTTGGGCTAATAGCACCACTTTGTATGGCTCTTTCTGGGCCAATTCTGTCGGCATTATCAGTTCCCTTTACTCCATCTCCATAGTCATTTGCAAAATTTGAAATAATTTGAAAACCAATAGTTGTTAATAATGCCAGCAAGCATATTATCCAATTAAATAATCCTTGAGAAGCAGCAATAAAGCTCCCAACAATTATTCCTGAAACTGAAAGAGGTAAAGTTCTTAATCGTGCAGCTTCAATATAATGTTTAATCATACTCTTAAAATGAAATTTTTAAGTCTTCCTTAAAAATTAAAGGTCATTAGCTTTTGCAATTAGTTCTGCAATATCCAATACTTCAATTTCCTCTTCTTTTTCTTTTACTTTTATCCCATCAGTCAACATTGTATTACAATATGGACAACCAGTTGCAATTATCTTAGGATTTGTTTTTAAAGCATCTTCAGTTCTTAACACATTGATATCCATATCACCTTTTTCAGGTTCTTTAAACATTTGTGCTCCACCAGCTCCACAACATAAAGCCGTAGCTTTATTTCGTTTCATTTCAACATAATTAACTCCTAATCTTTTTATAATACTTCTTGGAGCTTCATATTCTGAATTTGCTCTTCCTAAATAACAAGGGTCGTGAAATGTTATGTTTTTTCCTTTATATTTTTCTTCTGAAACTGATAATTTACCTTCAGAAATTAATTGTTGAATAAACTGTGTGTGATGTAATACTTTATACTTTCCACCCAATGGAGGGTATTCATTTTTAAATGTATTAAACGAATGTGGATCACAAGTAACTATGGTTTTTACTTCGTAAGCGTTTAAAACTTCTATATTCATCATAGCTTGCATTTGAAATAAAAATTCATTTCCCGCACGTTTAGCAACATCTCCAGTACAACTTTCCTCTGTACCCAAAACAGCAAAGTCAACATTTGCATGATTTAAAATTTTCACAAAAGCTCTGGTAATTTTTTTAGCTCTATCATCAAAACTCCCAGCAGAACCCACCCAAAATAAAACCTCAGGTTGCTTTCCTTGTGCCATCATATCGGCCATTGTTGGTACGTTCATTCTAAAAATATTTTAATAAATTAGTATTGCTTTCTTAATTTAAACCTTCTATCTATTCTTCGTCCTTCCAGTTTAATCTGTCCATTTGGTTGTACTGCCACGGAGCACCATTATTTTCAATATTCGTCATCATCATATTTAATTCTTGTGGTGCTGCAGATTGTTCCATTACAAGATATCTTCTCATATCTATAATTATTGATAATGGATCTATGTTTACCGGACATTCTTCAACGCAAGCATTACAACTAGTACAAGCCCATAATTCTTCAGGAGAAATATAATCGTTCAATAACTGCTTCCCATCATCCTCAAACTTTCCGTTTTTATCAATGTTGGTACCTACCTCCTCTAATCTATCTCGAGTTTTCATCATAATTGCTCTTGGAGACAATTCCTTTCCTGTTTGACTTGCAGGACAAGATGAAGTACAACGACCACATTCTGTACAGGTGTAAGCATTCATTAACTGAACCCAATTTAAATCAGTAACATCACTCGCTCCAAATTTTTCTGGAGTATCATTATCTCCCTCTGGAACTGCAGCATAAGGATCTGCATCAGGATCCATCATTAATTTTACTTCATTAGTAACTGCACCCAAATTATCTAGTTTTCCTTTTGCGCTTAAATTCGCATAAAATGTATTTGGAAATGCTAATAAAATATGGAGGTGTTTTGAGTAGTATAAATAATTTAAGAACACTAAAATTCCTGCAATATGCAACCACCATGCTGTTCGTTCAATAATATGCAAGCTATCGGGATTAAAACTTTCAAAAAGAGGTACTAAAAATTGACTAATAATATTTCCTGAATTTCCAGCCTGAAAATGAACATCTGTAGCATTCATAATTAAAAACAAAGACATTAGTATCATTTCAAAATACAAAATGTACAAGGCATCATTTTTAGGAAATCCTTTCATTTCTTTATTCCAAAACCTTGGAACACGAATAATCATTCTTCTAATCCAAAAAACTGTTACAGAAAGTAAAACCAGAAAAGCTAAAATTTCAAATGAGCCAATTAAGAACGAATAAAATCCACCAAGAAATGAAAAGATTCTATGCTCTCCAGTGATACCGTCAATTATTATTTCTAGAACCTCAACATTAATAATTACAAACCCTACATATACAATAATATGTAAAATTCCTGAAACCGGACGTTTAACCATTTTTGACTGCCCTAAAGCAATCATTGCCATATTTTTCCATCGTAATTTAGCATTGTCAGATCGATCAATACTTTTACCAAGTTTTATATTTCTAACTAGTTTTTTAATATTTTTTACAAAAAAACCAATTCCAAAAACTAAGAGAATTGCAAATGCAATATTGTCAATATAATCCATACATTTTTTTTAATGATGACTGAAATTATTTTTACAAAAACCCTAATCTTTTTATGCTAATTACAATTAGCATATTATTAAAAATAAACAATTATTGTTTAATTTCAACTTCAGGTTTATAGCCTTTATCTTTTTTTCCGAATAATGAGAAATGTACAAAGCGCTTTGGATGTAACTTCATTTCTTTTAACAATTCTTCAAGCTGTTTTGAGGAGTTTGTTAAATTATTATACATTCCTTCATCTTTCAATAATTTTCCAATAGTACCTTCACCTGATTCAACTGTTGCTAAAATTTCATTTATACTTGAAACAGTTGTTTCTAAGTTTTTAACCGTTTGACCTAGATTAGAATTCACTAATGAATCAGATAATTTTGCCAAATTCTGCGTCATCAATTCAGCATTTGTTAGTGTATTTTCAAGCTTCACATCATTAGATTTCATTAATTTATCTAAGGAAACAGAAATCTTTTTGAAATTTGATATTGTTTCATTTATATCTGAAATACTTGATCTAAGCTTTGCCCTACTTTGCTTATCAATTATTTCATTCAATCCAAACATTAATGAGTCTGCACTAACTATAACACTTTCTACTTTTGCTTGAAGGGGATTTAATTTTTCGGTAACTGAAGAAAAAATATCAGATTCAATTTCACCGCTTAAATAATCACCAGGTTTGGCTATTTCACCTACATATGATGGAACAACTGCTAAGGATTTACCGCCCATTAAACTGGCACTATAAATTTTTGCAACACTATTTTTTGAAAATTCAAAATCAGTTTCAACGCTAAATTCAACTATCAAGTTTCCTCTTTTTTCAGGGTCTTTGTTAAATTTGATATTTACTACTTTTCCAACTTCTACCCCATTTATAGTAACAACACTTGCTGTATTTAAACCTTGTACATTATTATATTCTGTTAAATATGTTTTTGATGGTCCATCAAACAAATTAAGGCCTTTCATAAAATTATATCCCCAAATAAATAATGCAATTACAATTATTGCAACTATCCCTGTCTTTAATTCTCTTGTTATTTTCAATATACTATTATTTAATGAAGCAATAATACTACTTATTTTTGTTAGTAATAAATAATCTCGCTATCAATTTTTTAAAACATCATTAACTGGTATTTTTATACCATTTTTAAAAGCAACTATAAAAGCTGATTTATAACCTTTTAATCGTGCCTTTTTTTTAATTTTTAATATTTCTGAATAATCTGAAGTACTTCCCAAATAATACTTATAGGTTCTTCCAAACTTCATTCGTTCAACATTTTTCAAACCTTTAAAATTATATGATTTGGTTTGCAACTTTCTAGACCCAGCGGCTATTTGAACCTTAAATTGAACTTTACTTTTCTCGCCACCCTTTTTAACAACTTTTTTTGGAGTTGTTGTTGCTGATGCTTTGTTAAGTGTAGTTTTACTTTTCTTTTTTATATCTTCTTTTTTAATTGTTTTTTTTGAAGAATTTACAACTGAATTGTCAACTATAAAATCATCATTTACAACTGTATTCACAGACAACTGTTTAATATATTTTAATATATCCTTATAAATTGATTCAGAAAATTTTTGCTGGCCTATTTTAGAATTTAAATAAGGTCCTTCAACTTTATTTGAAATAAACCCTGTTTCAATTAATACACTAGGCATGTAGGTTTGATGTAAAACAACAAAACCTGCTTGCTTTACACCTCTATTTTTTCTTTTCAATTTCGTTGTAAACCCATCTTGAATAATACTTGCAAGCTGAATACTTTTATCTAAATACTCTTCCTGCATTAAGGTTAAACCAATCACCGATTCTGGAGAATTCGGATCAAAACCTTTATAATTTACCTCGTGGTTATCTTCCATTAAGATTACAGAGTTTTCCGCTTTTGCAACTTCGAAGTTTTTTCTATTTGCATGCGTTCCTAAAACCCAAGTTTCAGACCCATAAGCTTGAGAGGTATGGGCATTACAATGGATAGAAACAAACAAATCTGCATCTGCCTTATTGGCTATTCTACCTCTCTCCCATAAATCAACAAAAACATCTGTTTTTCTTGTGTATACGACTTTTATATTAGGTTGTTTTTCAAGTAATTTTCCAGTTTGCAAAACAATATTTAGAGCAATTTCTTTTTCTTTTGATCTTTTATAACCAACTTTACCGGGGTCTTTTCCTCCATGACCAGCATCTAATACAACAACAAAATCTTTTTTTTGAGCAAAACACTCATTTTTATCAAAAAGAAATGTTAACAGAAATACGAAAATTACACTTAATCTCGTTGTAACTTTAAATTTAGAAAAGAGTTGTGAATTCATCAATTATTTTAATTATTTTTGGCGTTTGTTATTTGTGTATTTCAAATATTAAGCCATACATTTACAAACAATCAATATGCGGTTCATTAATTATAAGCTAATGTAAAAAAACTTATGGTTCTAGCCGAATTTATAAGGTTTTTTTATAAAATTTTTCGTTATTAAAACACAATTTAAATATACATATATCGTCTTTTTTTTGATAATTGCCTGTAGCATTATCAACTCAAATGTTTATTCTCAAGAAATTGAGCAAAAATCAATAAAAACCCCACCCATTAAATTTAAAGATACCATAATTGTTTCTAAAAAAGATACTATAAATCCAATTGTAAAAGATAGTATTTCAAAACAAAAAGATTCTATTATAAAACCAAAAGAACTTTTAGAAAGTATTGTAGACCACTCAGCTGACAGTTTAATAAGGCAAGATATTATTAAACGTAAAATATTATTATACAATAATGCGCATGTTCGATATAAAGATATAGATTTAAATGCAGGTTTTATTGAAATTGATAATAACACGAATATAGTTTGGGCAAAAGGAGTAAAAGATAGTATAGGAAAATATTCTCAATTACCTGTTTTTAAACAAGGAGCTGAAGAATCTACACAAGATTCTATTGCCTTCAATTTTAAAACAGAAAAAGCGAAGATTTGGGGGTTAAAAACCGAACAAGATGGGGTTATTATTAGAGGTGAAGAAACAAAAAAGGAAAATGATTCTACGATATATGTTCGAAATATAAAGTTCACAACCTCTGAAAAGGATAAACCCGACTTTTATATTAAAACCAATAAAGCTAAAATTGTTCCAAACAAAAAAATTGTAATTGGTTTAAGCAATTTAGTTATCCAAGAAGTTCCAACACCTTTATTTTTACCCTTTGCATATATTCCTTTAACTAAAGGAAGTACATCAGGTTTTATAATGCCAACTTGGGGAGATACACAACAACAAGGATATTTTTTACAAAATGGTGGATATTACTTTGCTATTAATGACTATGTAGATTTAGCTGTTTTAGGAGATGTATACTCAAATGGAAGCTGGGGGTTAAGAACCGAGTCTAATTATACTGTTAGATATAAATACAGCGGTAATGTTAGTATAAAATATGAAGATTTAAAAAATAGTATTAGAGGTTTTGATGATTTTTCAAAAGCAACTAATTATAATATTCGATGGAGTCATAGTCAGGACCAAAAAGCAAGTCCAAATACTCGATTTTCCGCCTCTGTAAATTTAGGAAGTAGTACGTATTACAAAGAATCTTTAAATGAATTCAACACAAATTCGTTTTTAAATAATACATTAAGTTCATCTATTTCATATTACAGAAAATTTGTAGGCACACCTTTTAATATGTCTATTTCTGCAACCCATTCGCAAAACACAAATACCGAGACCATTAATATGTCCTTACCTTCACTACAAGTGAATATGGATAGAATTTATCCATTTGCATCATCCACTGGAGCCAAAAAAAATGCAATTCAAAAAATGGGGGTAACCTATTCAATGAAAGGTGATAATAAAATTAATACAACCGATGATTTTTTCTTTAAAAAAGAAATGTTTGAAAGTGCCAAATCTGGAATTCAGCATAATGCAACTTTCAGTACTAACATGAAAGTATTAAAGTATTTTACATTATCACCAAATGCTAATTACAAAGAGGTTTGGTATTTTGATAAAATTAGTAAAACATATCAACCAACCAATCCTGAAAAAGAACGAATTGTAACTGATACTATAAGTAAATTTAATGCTTTTAGAGAATATTCTGCAGGAGCTTCTTTATCCACAACTTTATATGGAATGGTAAACTTTAAAAAGGGAAGATTAAAAGCTATAAGACATGTAATGAGGCCAAGTGTTTCCTATGGATATCGTCCTGATTTTAGTTCTTTTAATGAAACTGTTCAGCAAAGTGAAGATGAAAATGATTTACTTGAATATTCTCCTTTTTCAAATGGAATATTTGGAGGACCAGGAACCGGGCTTTCAAACAACTTAAGCTTCACATTGAACAATACTTTTGAAGCGAAAGTAATGTCGAAAGATTCAACTGAATTAGAAGCTAAAAAAATTACTTTGATCAATAATTTAAATTTCTCTACGAGCTATAATATGGCTGCTGACTCTTTAAAATGGAGTCCAGTAAGAATGACAGCAGGTACCGATTTTTTCAACAAAAAATTAAAATTAAATTTAAATGCTACACTTGACCCTTATGCATTGACTGCTGCAGGGAAAAGAATTAATACATTTAACATAAATAACGGAGGGAGTTTATTTAGATTGACAAATGCTGGTTTAACTATGAATTATGCTATTTCCAGTAAAAAATCGAATAAACAGAGTGATTCAAAGCAACAAAATGATCAAGCTAATAATTCTGATGGTATTTTTGGAGAGGATTTAAACAATAGTAATGATTTAAGCGGTGGAAAATCCTTTGGTAAAAGTGGTGGAGGGCAAACGACTACAAAGACTGCTAAATTATATAACGCTACTTTTCCTTGGACTTTAAATTTAGCTTATTCTTTAAACTATCAAAATTCAAATAGACAAAGTGAAATTTCATCTAATTCATTAATGTTTTCTGGTGATGTTGAATTAACACCAAAATGGAAAGTTGGAGTTTCTTCAGGTTACGATATAAAAAGTAAAGGGTTTAGCTACACTCAATTGCGATTTTCACGTGATTTAGATAGTTGGAAATTAAATTTTAACTGGGTTCCTTTTGGAGATCGCCAAACCTATTATTTCTTTTTAGGTGTTAAATCTGCTATGTTAAGTGATTTAAAATACGACAAAAGACAAGTTCCAGATAAAAGATTATTCTAAATAAACTTTAATACTATACAAAATGAAAAAAATAATACAAACAGTTAATGCTCCTTCTCCAATTGGGCCATACAATCAAGCCGTTTTATCAGGTAACACATTATATACTTCAGGTCAAATTGCATTGAACCCTAAAACAGGAGAGTTAGTAAAAGACTCCATTGAGGTTGAAACTAAACAAGTAATGGAAAATATGAAAGCTGTCTTAACTGAAGCTGGAATGACTTTTGAAAACGTGGTTAAAAGTTCAATTTTTGTTAAAAACATGAATGACTTTGCAAAAATTAATGGTGTATACGGCAACTATTTCAATGCAGAAACTGCGCCTGCACGTGAAACAGTTGAAGTTGGTAATTTACCTTTATATGTAAATGTTGAAATTTCTATGATCGCTATTAAGTAAAAACTCAAATAGCTTTTATAAGAAGTTCAGCTGTTGCTGGGTTTGTTGCTAAAGGAACATCATGCACATCACATAATCGCATTAACATTGCAATGTCTGGTTCATGGGGATGCATTCCTAAAGGATCTCTAAAAAACAATACCATATTAGTTTTCCCTTCTGCTACACGTGCAGCAATTTGTGCATCTCCTCCATAAGGACCTGACAAATATTTTGTTACTTCAAAACCTACTTTTTCAGCTTTTTTCCCGGTGGTACCGGTGGCAATAAACTTAATATTTTTTGCTAAAATTTCTGCTTTAAAACTCATTAAAAACTGAATCATTTCAGCTTTTTTTCCATCGTGCGCAATAACTGCTATTTCCATATAATTAAGGTATAAAGAATCCCGCTTAATAGCGGGATTTAATTTTTATTAAAGTGAAGCTGAATATTCGACAAGATCCACAATTTTGGTAGCATAACCATACTCGTTATCATACCAGGTAATTATTTTATAAAAGTTTTCATTTAATGCCAAACCAGCTTCTGCATCAAAAACAGAAGTTCTTGGTTCACTTACAAAATCTTGAGAAACAACTTCATCTTCAGTATAACCTAATATACCTTTCAATTCATTTTCAGAAGCTTTTTTCATTACTGCTTTAATTTCTTCATAGGAAGTTGATTTTTCCAATCTCACGGTTAAATCAACTAAAGAAACATCTGCAGTTGGAACTCTTACGGCCATTGCTAATAATTTCCCTTTTAATTCAGGCATAATTTTCGTCACCGCTTTTGCAGCACCTGTTGTTGTTGGAATAATATTATTTATAGCAGATCTTCCCCTACGCCATTTTTTTAAAGGCCCATCAACAGTATTTTGACTTGCTGTTGCAGCATGAACAGTAGTTACCAAACCTTCAATAATACCAAAATTTTCATTTAAAACCTTAGCTACCGGCCCTAGACAATTTGTTGTACAAGAAGCATTTGAAAAAACTATATCATCCTTTGTTAAATTCGTGTTATTTACCCCCATTACAAACATTGGTGCGTCTTTTGAAGGGGCAGAAATAACTACCTTTTTAGCGCCTCCCTTCAAATGTAAACTTGCTTTATCTTTAGTTGTAAAAAGACCTGTTGATTCAATTACATAATCAACATCAACTTCTCCCCAATTTATATTTTCAGGATTTTTTTCAGCCGTGATACGAATGGTTTTACCATTTACAATTAATGCTCCTTTTCTTGTCTCAATTTCACCATTAAACCTCCCATGAACTGAGTCGTATTTTAATAAATATTCTAAATTTTCTACTTCGAGTAGATCATTTATAGCAACTACCTCAACGTTGCTTCTATCCATAATTGATCTAAAAGCTAGTCTACCTATTCTTCCAAATCCATTTATTCCTATTTTAATCATTGATTTTCGATTGATATTCCTTTTCAAGTTTTTCCATACCAAAACTTAACAAGTCTTCATTTTGATATTTAAAATCACTTTTATTGGAGTCTAATAATAATTTATTCTTTTTGTAATACAGTATTCTTTTGTAAATACCTGTTTTTTTATCTTCAGTTGGTAATAATTCATAAATTCTAACACATACCAATTCATCTTGATCGTAATAAAAAGACTTAACTTTCACAAAATTATTTTCCAAATAATCTCTGAATTTAACCTTTACAATCTTTCTATTTCTATATGTTACATTCTTATCGGTAATATTAATTGTAATATTATGTGAATTTTTAATAAATTTTAATTCATTAATACTTATACTATCTGAGTCTTTAGTTGAAATATTTATATGGTGAATAAAACTCTCTATTCCATTCACATAATTTTCAATATCATGTACAATTTTAGTTGTTTCATTAACAACTGTTTTTTGTTTGCATGAAATCAAAATAATTAAGATCCCAACTGTTAAGTATTTTTTCAATTTATATAGACATTATATCACTTACCCTTAATAATTCTTTATTTATATCATGGTGACCTTTTACAGCATTTTCCAAATCGGTAATTTCAATTTTATTATTTAAAATACCTACCATTAAATTGGTTTTACCATCCAAAAGTAACTCTACTGCTTTCACTCCTAATCTACTTGCCAACACTCTGTCAAAACAACTAGGCGCACCTCCGCGCTGCATATGACCTAACACAGATACTCTAACTTCATATTGAGGTAAATTTTCTTCAACATAATTTGCTAGTTCAAATACACTTTTCCCAATCTTATCTCCTTCTGCAACCACAACAATACTAGAAGATTTCCCTGAACGTTTACTACGTTGTAAAGACTCTAATAAACGATCTAATCCTAAATCTTCCTCAGGAATTAAAATCTCTTCTGCACCGGCACCTACTCCGGCATTTAAGGCAATAAAACCGGCATCTCTTCCCATAACCTCAACAAAAAACAATCGGTTATGAGAACTAGCAGTATCTCTAATTTTATCTATTACTTCTACTACTGTATTTAAGGCAGTATCATAACCTATTGTAAAATTAGTTCCAAATATATCATTATCAATAGTACCTGGAATCCCAATACATGGAAAATTAAATTCATTATTGAAAATCATACCTCCTGTAAACGTACCATCACCTCCAATTAGAACAATGGCATCAATTTCAGCTTTTTTCAGTTCTTCATAAGCTTTTTCTCTACCTTCTTTTGTTCTAAACTCAGCAGATCTTGCAGATTTTAATATGGTACCACCACGATTTATGATATTACTAACATGTCTAGCTGACAGTTTTTCAAAATCTCCTTCAATAAGACCTTGATAACCACGATAAACACCATAACAATCAACGTTATAATATGAACATGTTCTTACCACTGCACGTATGGCAGCATTCATACCTGGAGCATCACCTCCTGAGGTCATTACCGCTATTTTATTCATCTTTTTACCCATAAAACTAACTGCAAAATTAGAATTTAATTTTATATTTTTTATGCTAGATTACCACATATTTACTGGATACACTTCATCTTCTATTAGCTTTTGAATTTCCGAAGTTACATAATCTTTATCTTGCTTATAAGTTACTCCAAACCAACGTGCATCAGACTTTAAAACTTCCATAGTAGCAACGTTATTTACAATAACATGATTTACTGCTAAAGGAATAAAAAATTCAGCTTTTGGCTCCTTATAATTTTCTTCTAAAAATGCTTCAAAAAGAGATGCTGAAACCTCAAAATATTTAGGAGTAAATCCAAAGAAGTTCATAGAAACTATAGTGTCTTCAGAGATTGGTATTAAATTACCATTTTCATCTTTAAATTTTAATCCTCCATCAATTCTTTCAATATGAGTTCTTTCGGTGATACCCGTTAAGTTGCCTTGCTTGTTTACCTGACATTCACCTCTCGATACAAATCCATGTTCTGAAACCGTATTTTTTAATACATATCCCATCATGTTAAACTCTGTTGAATTTTTATCAATTTTTATTAATGACTTAGCCATTACTTCAAAAGCTTCTTTCCCGTAAAAATCATCAGCATTAATAACTGCAAAATTTTCATTTACAACATCTTTTGCCATTAACAAAGCATGACCAGTTCCCCAAGGTTTTTCACGATTATTATCTTTGAATTTCTCTGGAATATTTTCAATTTCCTGAAAAACATATTCAACCTCTATTTTTCCTTCTAATTTTTTATTAAAAAAAACTTTAAACTCATTTTCAATACTTTTTCTGATAATAAATACAACTTTTCCAAACCCAGCCTGTATAGCATCATAAATTGAAAAATCTAAAATTGTATCTCCTTGTGCAGTAAATGTATCTAATTGTTTTAGACCTCCATATCGACTACCAATTCCCGCAGCCAATACAACTAATGTTGGTTTGTTCATTTTTATTTATTTTATTTATTTTTAAACTTAAGTAATTTCTTTTTTATTTCTGGTGATTCACTCGGGTTTTTAGCTTTTATTGAATCCTTTCTCTTTTTCTTTTTCAATCCTATTTTCTCCAATAACTCCTTACCATTTTCAAAATCTAATTGATAATTCAATCCTATACCTTGAGTATATCCTTCCTCCTCATCATCATATTGAATTTCATTTTGTCGGTTAAATACAGAAGATCTTAAAGTACCTTCCTGGTTCATTAAAAACTCCACATTAACTTCTCCAATAACGTTTGACTGTTCCTTCGATCCAATTGGAACTCCAAGCTTTCCATTTATTAAAATTCTATCATTCATTTGATAATCCCATGCAATTGCTAATTGGTCATCAGTATTCAAATTATCTACTTTATACTTATCTCCAACAGTATACACAGGCTTTAATTTAAATCGGTTATCACCCTGATTAAAAATATTATCAAAAGCGTTTGAAAGCATGTCAAATCCTGTTCCATACAAAGCAGCATTACTATTCACACTTATATCACTCTCATTATAAAAACTACCTGAAGCTAACAAAAATAAAAATTGAATAGTTTTATTATTAGAATCATCACTATTTAATTTAAATGCCAACTCAGATGCCACTGTTGAACTAGAGTTAGGTATTTCAATATCAAACTCTCGTTGAGAATTAAAAAGTTCTCCAGAGAACCGAGTAATTAAATCAATTGGAATTTTTCTGTTTGCTGTTATATTTTCTAATAATGTTTTTGGATTTGCAGACACTCTATGAACTGCTTCAATATTTATATCAGCTGTATATGGATCACCACTCCATGAAATACTACCTCCTTTTTTAACAACAAACGGTTTATTAATTATTCCACCATATTTAAAATTGTAAATACCACTCTCAACAATAAAATCACCGTACATATCAAATTTATCCTTTGTATCCAACTCCAACTGTAAATTACCAACACCACTTCCTTTTAGATAACTACCCGTTGATTTATCCAAAACCATCTCCACAACAGCATCTTTGGTCACCTCTAAATTAAAGTTTAGAGCCAATCCTTTTAATTTTTCGGAAATTAGTTCTTTTCTTTTTTCTTCAATATTTTCATCTCCATTTTTATTAACAAAGCGAATTAATTGTGAAGTCTCAACCGTTTTTACATCACTAATTGGAATTACAAAATGAGTTCCTCTATTCGTTTTTCCAATGACATCGATAACCAATTTATCTGTCAATCCTTTTATTGTTGCATTTCCACCTATATATCCTGAACCGTAATATAAAGATCCTTCCTCCTCTATAGTATTCAGCACTAATAAATTTGGAGTATTCAAGCTTAAATCTAAATACCATTTATCAAAATATGAATGTGCTAATGTTCCTGTTAATAAACCGCTAGTATTTTTTTCAACATCTTTTAAAGAAACATCATCAAATGTAAATGTTTGATCTTTTAAACTAATTACACTTGTTCCTTCAAAATCATAATCAACATTTAAATATGGAAAATACATACCAGCATCGTCTAAATACAAATCACCTTCCATTGTTGGATTATTTATAACACCCGTTAAATTAACATTTCCATAAACAAAACCTCTTATATTATTAAATACATCTTCTCCCAAGGGACTAAAAGCATCTAACTTAAATTTTTCAAAATCTAAAATAACATCCATTGTCGGACTTTTTGGAGTGAAATCCAATTCTCCAACAGCAGAAAAACTTATACTTTCATCTCTTTTTAGTGAAACGTTCAAATCATATTCCTTAATTGAGTTTCTTCCTGCAATATCAATTTTTAAATCACCTTGTTCCGATTTATTTATATAGAAATCTGAAATTGAAAGATTTGCTAAAGGTCTAACTTGATTTTTTAATTGAGTATAATTTAGAGTTCCGTTTAAAACACCTTCTAATTTTAAACTATCAATATTTGGGGTAATATTTGCCAGTTTAACTTTATCAAATTTAAATTTCAAATCTTTTGAAAGTGTACTATTAATATTTCCGAAAAACTCAATATGTTCGTTATTATGACTAATTAAAAATGGGCTAAATTCATAGGTTTTTGATTTGTTTTCATACACCACCTTATTTTCAAAATTATTTTCAGGGTTAATGATCCACTTTTTATTTTTAAAAGTGAAATTAGATTTTTGCATTCCAAATACAGACTTATTCTCTTTATTAAAAGTATGGTAAAAGGATAAATTATAATCTTCTGTGTTGTTTTGACCTCCCTTAAATTCAGTTCTAAAATAAAGCGTATCACTTAAAGTAATATTTACCAAATGTAATTTTGAAATATCATAATACTTTGAAGCTATTTTATCTACTTTAAGCTGTGTATTAAATAAAGGGTTTTTATTATCAATTTGAAGATTTAGTTTATCAATAACATTTGCATATGCCTCAACTTTAGGAGACTTAACCGATAACTTAAATAAACTATCATCGGAGTTAATTTGACCCTTAATAATGGTATTTGCTGATAATGTAACATCTGGAAAAAACACCTCAACTATTTTATTATAAATTTTAAATCGAAAATCTAAATATTGTCCGGTGGAAACTTCAAATGGCCTATAGTTTGAATAAATACTACCTATTGAATTTTGAGTAAGTTTTCCAAGTTCATTAAATTTAAATTGACCTTTTATATTACCATCTATTATTTCTGAAGAATTAACAGTAATAGTTCTAATACTATCTTTAAACGATGAAGTTACGTTAAAATCTTTGAAAAAATAATCGCCTTTTTGATTGGTATACAATGCATTTTTGAAGTTTATTGCTCCTCTTAAATCATCAAAACTATTCCCTCTAACTTTTATATCAATATCTCCCTTCACATAAGAAATACTATCTCTTTTAAATATATTAATAGCTTTTAAATTACAGTGGTCAATAATTGTTTTGAAATCGAACTTATAAACATCCGTTGAAAAATCGGCCAACCCATTAAAATTCAATTTAATATTATCATCATTTACTTCCAATTCACCATTAAAATGTTTGCTTTTTACAATCCCGTTTAAGGTAATATCCTTAAAGTTGTAATTATTGTATTCACACGCCGAAATAACACCATTTATTGAAGTATTCATTTCTTCCAACGTAAACCCTTCACCATCAACATCCCCTTCAATTGATACTTTTCCAACCAAAGGATCATTTGTCATTTTACCTAATTCAAAATCAATAATTTTTATATGGCCAATGTAGGAAGCTTCATCAATATTATCAATATTTGTTAATTCCAAATCCGAAATTGAGGTACCTAAATCAGATTTTAAAGTTAATTGAGCATTAATTAGAGTTTCGGTAAGATACAAATCTCCTTTAATTGTAAATCTTCCAAACTTATTAAATGATGATGGCAGCGTTTTACCTAAAATATTAGGAAGTAAAGATTTCAAATGATAATAATCTGAAGTAAGGTTAGATAAATTCCCTTCTAATGAAAAACCATTTTCAAGATCGAATGAATTTTTAAAGTTAAGATCACCTTTTATAATAGCTCCTTTATCTGTGGTTAAATGAAGGTCCTGTGTTACAAAGTTATTTAATTTCCCGCTTAATTTTGTAGAAAAATGCAATACATCGGTTGTACCTAACTCATTATAAAAATTCTTTAAGTCATTTAAAGACACATCAGCTTTTGAAACCTCAGCTTCAATATCAACTAAATTATTAAAATCTGAAAAATCTTCTCTGTCGTAAGTGAATTTTAAATTTGTATAAATTGAAGAATTTTCTGTTTCCAATGTAGTATTAAAAAAATTCATAAAGGATTTAGTGTAGGTAAAATCACTTGATAATTTTTTAATTTTAAGATTGTGATTTTCAATAAAACTCAAATCTTTAATATTGGTATACACATTTGGTCCGTCAATTCTAAAATTATCCGTGCTTCCTTCAATATTTTTAAAAAATAAAATATTATCCAGTGGTTTATTATCATCTTTTACCTCAACATAACCTTCATTCAATTTTAAACTAGTAGCAGACATTAAAAAACCAGAAGGTTTATCCGATTTTTCTCCATCATCAAATTTGTCAACAAATATGGTTAAAGCATCATCAGTCTCACCTTCGTAAGTTCGTAAATTAAGCACGAAATTATCCAATGAAATTTCTCCAAATTGTAGTTTATTTTTGATAATATTTCTATAACTAAAAATTGAAGTTGTTAAATTATCTATATGAATTAAAGTATCGGCATGATGATTAATTATTAATACATCTTTTAGCTGAACGTTTCCTAAAAAAGCTAAATTTACTTTATCAACTTGAATATCCACATCGAAATCTTTTTTCAAATAATTAGTAACTCCTTTTCCTAGCTTAGTTTGAACCGCAGGAATGGATAATACAATGCTTACTACTGCTAATAATATTAGTAGTATCATCGAAATTCTGACAACTATTTTTTTAATTCGTTTGATATGCCTTAAATTTGCATTTTATATGGCAATTTTCATGCCTTTATTTGTTACTAAATGATTAAAAATAAACCTATTTATATTCTCGGTATTGAATCATCTTGTGATGATACAAGTGCTGCTGTTATTTGCAACGGAAAAATACTATCAAATGTTGTTGCTAACCAAGAAATACACTCTAAATATGGAGGTGTTGTTCCCGAATTAGCTTCGCGTGCACATCAACAAAATATAGTTCCTGTGATTCAACAAGCAATTCAACAGGCAAATATCGACAAAAAAGACTTAAATGCCATAGCTTTTACGCGTGGACCTGGATTAATGGGTTCTTTATTAGTTGGAACCTCATTTGCAAAGTCTCTTTCACTGGCTTTAGATATCCCTTTAATTGCAGTTAACCATATGCAGGGACATGTTTTAGCTCATTTTATTGAAGAGGAAAATCAGAACATTCCTCCTTTTCCATTTTTATGTTTAACCATTAGTGGTGGACATACTCAAATTGTTAAAATCACAAAACATTTTGACATGGAAGTTATAGGTGAAACTTTAGATGACGCCGTTGGAGAAGCTTTTGATAAATCTGCCAAAATTCTTGGTTTACCTTATCCAGGAGGACCATTAATTGATAAATATGCAAAACTTGGAAATCATACGGCTTTTAAATTTACGAAACCAAAAGTTGATGGTTTGAATTTTAGTTTTAGCGGTTTAAAAACAGCTATTCTTTATTTCATTCAAAAACAGGTTAAAGAAAACCCTAATTTTATTGAAGAGAATTTAAACGATTTATGTGCTTCTATTCAATATACAATTGTTCAAATACTATTTGATAAACTAAAAAAAGCCGTTATTGAGACAGGCATTAACCATGTAGCTATTGCTGGGGGTGTTAGTGCAAATTCTGAAATTAGAAAGGTTTTAAAATCTTATGAAGAAAAAGCAAACTGGACAACCTATATTCCAAAATTTGAATACACCACAGACAATGCAGGAATGATAGCAATTGTAGGTTATTTAAAATATTTGGAAGGCAATTTTAGTGACGAAACAATAACTGCTACTGCAAGATTAAAGGTGAGTGATGAATAGCCTCACTAATTTATAAAATAAAAAAACCTTCAATTTTCATTGAAGGTTTTTTTATACTAACTTATTTAATTAAAAACTTGAATTCACGTCCCAAGCCTCTAAACTTTCTTTTATTGCTTTAATAAACATTCCTCCCAAAGCTCCATTAACAACTCTATGATCATAAGAATGTGAAATAAACATTTTATGTCTTATACCTATAAAGTCACCTTCAGCTGTTTCAATTACAGCAGGAACCTTTCTAACCGCCCCTAAAGCTAAAATAGCTACTTGTGGCTGATTGATAATTGGTGTTCCAAATACACTACCAAAACTACCAACATTAGTTACCGTATAAGTTCCTCCCTGGATATCATCTGGGCTTAATTTTCCAGCTCTTGCTTTTACAGCTAAACCGTTTACTGATTTTGTCATTCCTACTAAATTAAGTAGATCAGCATTTTTTATAACAGGAACTATTAAATTTCCGTCAGGTAAGGCAGCTGCCATTCCTAAATTAATAGCTTTCTTTTTAATAATTTTATCTCCATCAACAGCAATATTTATCATTGGAAAATCTTTTATTGCCTTGGCTACAGCTTGCATAAAAATTGGAGTATAGGTAATTTTCTCTCCTTCACGAGCAAAAAACTGATCTTTTACTTTTTCTCTCCATTTTACAATATTTGTAACATCAACTTCAATAAACGACTGAACATGAGCTGAAGTTTGAACCGATTCTACCATGTGATGAGCAATTAATTTCCCCATACGGCTCATTTCGATAATCTCATCCTCTCCATTAACTGAGATAGGAGTTACAGGTTTAGAAACTTCTTTTTCCGCTACTTTTTTAGGTGAAGACACCGGTATAACATCTTCTTTAATAGTAGCCTGACTATTTCTACCTCCTTCTATATAAGCTAAAATGTCATTTTTAGTAACTCTTTCATCTTTTCCCGTTCCTACAATACTTTCCAACTCTTCCATAGAAACACCTTCAGTTATAGCAATATTTCTAACTAAAGGAGAAAAGAATTTACCCGATGAAGATACTTTTGAAATAGTTTTAGATTCAATAGCCTCATTAATTTCTGATTCAATAATTTGTACAGACTCCGTATTTTCTTCTTCAACAACTTCAACTTCTTCCTTTGAATCCTCATCTGCTAAGGTTTCAATTATAGCAATAGTATCACCCACATTTACAACGGCATCTACTTCAAACAAAATTTCAACAAGCGTTCCTTCTACCTCACTTGGAACTTCAGAATCTACTTTATCAGTTGCAATTTCAACAATTGCTTCATCCAATTCTATACTATCACCAACACTTTTTAACCATGATGTTATTGTTGCCTCAGCAACACTCTCACCCATTTTAGGAAGTTTTACTTCAAATTTTGCCATTTTTTGATTTTTTTAGATTGGCAAATTTACAAAAAATAATAGCTCTATATAAACCAAGATATATTTTTATGCTAAAAAAATATTTTACCCCATTATCATTTTCTCAATTAACACTAAAAAAACACGTCTCAATTACATTTTTCATAGAAATACCTTTATTTCCTATCAAATTATTAAATAATTAAACACCTTCAATATCAAATATAAGACAAATACGTCTTTTAATCCAGAATGTTTTACTTATGCAACTTATGTAGCATAAAAAAATGTTAAAATTATTTTTAAACGTTCTAAACAACCCTTATTAATCTGATTTTTAACTATTTATACTTTTTATTTTACTGACTTTTATCATGCTATAAACAATCTTATGTAACTAAATTTACATAAAGGTTTAAATCAAACAAATATCTAATATTATGAAAAACTCAAAATTAATAGGATTCTTGATCATTCTTGTATCAAGTTTTATGTTCATCCAATGTACTAGCGATGTGGTAGTTGGCCCTCAAGGCGAAGCTGGTATAGACGGTATAGATGGTACTAATGGAACAAATGGTACCGACGGGATAAATGGTGTTGATGGAGTGGGAGCTGCATCATGTATTACCTGCCATTCAAACAGTCATAGAGAACCAATTCAAAGTTCTTACGCTCTATCTGGTCATGCAGGAGCTGGAGCTGTGGCTTATGCTGGAAGTAGAGCATCATGTGCTGAATGTCACTCTAATGAAGGGTTTATAAACTATGTAACAGGCCAACCAGCGGTGGATATAGCAAATCCAACAGCTATTTCTTGTACTACTTGTCACGAAAAGCATAGTACTTTTGACTTCGAAAACGATGGGTACGACTACGCTTTAAGAACTTTTGAGCCAGTAGAAATGAGAAAAGTTGGAACAGGTTATACAATTGATTATGGAGATAAAAGTAATACTTGTATTGAATGTCACCAACCTCGAAAACTTGCAATTATAGACGAAGATGCAGATGGACTAATTGAAGTACCAAATCGTTACGGACCACATTACGGAGCACAATCTATTCTACTAGAAGGAATTTATGGGGCAGAAATTGCAGGTTCTACAGACTATCCAACGGCCGTTTCTTCAACTCACAGAACAGGAGCTTCTTGTGTAAGCTGTCATATGGGTGAAAGCTCAGATACTTCTCAAGGACAACACTCAATGATACCTACAGCAAACGCATGTGCTACTTGTCACGGAGATGCTGAAACATTAGTAACAAACTTAAAAACTGAAATTGAAGACTTAATGACTCAACTTGAAGTTTTATTTACTGCTCAAGGATTGTTAGATGCTGATGGTAACTTAGTCTATAATGTTGATTATCCTGCAGTAGTAGCGGATGCATATTGGAATTATAAATTTATTTATTATGACCACAGTCATGGTGTTCATAATCCGGCATATACAAGAGCGTTACTTAAGAATTCAATTGAAGCTTTAGAAGCATTATAATATAAAAGAGTTCAGGTGTTAATTCATCTGAACTCCTCCTATCATTAATTCGAATAATTATAGTACGAATATCAAATCTTAAATCATGAAAAAAATTAAATTAAGTTTATTAGCAGCAATAGCAGTGTTTTCTTTTACCAGTTGTACACATGATGACGCCCCATCAATGACAGTCATTGATCCTGGCGTTGGATCGAGTACAGATGTTCTACTAGTTAAAAAATTCTCAACAGCACCAACTTTTGATGGTAATATTGATGAAGTTTGGGATGAAGCAAGACCTTTATTAAATGTCGCATCTGTAACTCAAGCAGGAGATAGAATTATTACTTTAAATAAAGAAAGTGAAGGAGATATTTCAATAGAACCTACTGATTTAATGGATCCTTATACTGGAGAAAGTTATAAATACTCATTAAGAGGCGGTCATGATGGTGAATATTTGTATCTTTTATTTGAATGGGAAGACGAGGCCGATAGTAAAGATCGCCAATCTTGGTTCTTTAATCCAGTTAAAAGTAAATGGATTCAAGAAAACAAATATGCAAATCATAAAAATGATAAATTTTATGAAGATAAATTTGGTTTTATGTTCCCTATTGGGAATGTAGAAGCTTTTGAAGCTGGTTCTTGTACAATTACCTGCCATGGTGGATTGACATTACTTGATAATTCTGAAGCTAGTGGTCATAAAACAACTAGACACTACATGAAAAACGAAGGTGAAATAGCTGATTTCTGGCACTGGAAACGCGATAGACACGCATTAGCTCAAGCTGCTGATGATGGTTTTGTACAATGGGAAGATGACTTTGGTAAGGCGTCTGCTAACGGAAGAAAAAACGATGAAGGACCTTCTCCTTATTCAACTAGCATGAAATTTACAGATGAAACTACAGGGTTTAGTGGTCCAAAATATGTCATTCCAAACAGAACAAATTACTATTGGATTACACAAGCTGAAATTGACGCAGGAACTGCAAAAGCCATTACCGGTGTAGCTGCAAATGGAGTTCTTACTTATGATGGAGGAACAATTGATCCTAATGGAGATGCTGCCTATTCGCAAGGATTTGGTAACAAAAGAATGCCTAGTGTAATCATTAATCCAGGAGGTGGAGAAAACGCACGAAGAGGTGAAGTACAAGTTAGAGCTAAACACATTGGATCTGGTTGGCAATTAGAAATTAGAAGAAAGTTAAATACTGGTGACCCTACAGATGCAGTCTTTACTCCAGGTCAATCTATTCCATTTGGATTAGCAATTTTTAACAATGCTGCAATTGGACATGGTATGTCTAATTTCTTAACAATGGAAATAGAATAATAATTTTTCATGGAAGAGCAGGTAAATAAATTATCTACTCTTCCATATAAAAAATTATATTTTTTAATTATAAAACTCAAATATGAAAAATATATTTAAATATTTAATGATCATATGTATTGGAGGCTTATTGCACTCTTGTTATTATGATGCATATATTGAAGAGGAATTCACAGAACCAGATAATGGCGGTGAAGTTCCTACGGAAGTATCCTTCCAAGCAGATATTCAACCTATATTTACAAGGTGCGTAGGATGTCATGGAGGAAATTTAAATCCTGATTTAAGAGATGGAAATTCTTATGCCGCTCTTGTTCCTGCTTATGTTAATGCAAACAACGCTGCAAGTAGCGGTTTGGTTATTAAATTAGAAGATGG
>Ga0193953_1000250_pt1 | contig 30298 bp, 30 predicted proteins | sample BB_4_MG_FD_140325 | JGI IMG/M metagenome (GOLD analysis project Ga0193953, IMG submission 140325) | Microbial mat bacterial communities from the Broadkill River, Lewes, Delaware, United States - BB_4_MG | ecosystem: Environmental > Aquatic > Freshwater > River > Microbial mats | place: USA...
AATGCTCAATTGCGTTGGCCTATTCCTGTCGATGTGCAAAAGCTTGTCGGTTTAACAGTACAAGAAGTTGAACGACGCGCTAAGTACTTATTGTTGCGCTTTGAGCTTGGCACATTGCTTTTACATTTGGGTATGTCGGGTACACTTCGTGTTATTGATAAAACAGTTCCTGTTGCTAAGCATGATCATTTTGAATTAATTTTTAGTAATGGTACTGTACTGCGTTTAAATGATCCTAGACGCTTTGGCGCTGTGCTTTGGCTAAATAAACATGAAGATAAGCAGGGATTATTGAGTAAATTAGGGCCAGAGCCTTTAAGTGCTGATTTTTGTCATGATTACTTGTATGAAAAAGCAAAAAATAGGAAAGTCCCTATCAAAACTTTCTTAATGAATAATCATAATGTGGTTGGTGTGGGTAATATTTATGCCAATGAAGCTTTATTTCTTGCTGGTATTTTACCCACAACACAAGCAGGCACGCTGAGTAAAGAACGTTATAATCGTTTAACTGATACTATTAAGCTGGTACTCAGTGCTGCAATTAAGCAAGGCGGCACAACACTAAAAGATTTTACTCAAGCTGACGGTCGACCAGGGTACTTTGCTCAATCACTTTTTGTTTATGGCCGAGCAGGGCAAGCCTGTTTAACATGCCAAGAAAAACTACTTGAAATTAGGCAATCAAACCGTAGCTCTGTTTATTGCCCTAACTGTCAGCAAGAATAATATGAATACACTAAATTTTTAAGGTAGCTGTTCAAGCGCCGTTTTTACTGTAGGGTGGACAAATTGGCTGACATCACCTTTATGCAGGGCAACTTCCTTTACTAAGGTAGACGAAATAAAAGAGTTGCCTTCTGCGGGCGTTAAAAATACGCTTTCTAAATCAGGTGATAAACGCCTGTTCATGTTGGCTAATTGAAATTCATATTCAAAATCCGATACTGCGCGTAATCCTCGTATTAGTACTTTTGCTTGATGATATTTGGCAAAATCGACTAATAAGCCACTAAAACCAACGACAGTAACATTATCTAAATGTTTGGTTATCTCTTTAATCATGTCAACACGTTGATCAAGCGTAAAACGGGGTTTCTTACTGGGGCTAGAAGCCACACCAATGATAACCTCTCCAAATAATAGGCTAGCACGGACAATTAAATCAGAGTGACCATTTGTGACAGGATCGAATGTGCCAGGGTAAATTGCTTTTATGCTCATATTTTAGGTTTCATTATTGGTGAATGCCAGAGCATTGTAATGTCTTAGCTAAGTTTGTGACAAGTATTAACATCAAAAACACAATAAAATGAATATATATTCATAATAATTGAATTAAATTGTGTATTTAAGCTGATATTGAATAAATGTTAAAGTATTTACTCAAAAAAACTTTAAGTTTAGTGAATTTTGATAGTATGATAGAAGCCATAGTAGCAATTTTAACTATTTTACATTAAAAGAAAGAAGTAACTTTTATGAAAACCCGTGATAAAATAATTCAGGCGAGCATTGCATTATTTAATGAGCAAGGAGAGCGAAATGTCACCACAAATCATATCGCTGCACATTTAGGTATTAGCCCCGGTAATTTGTATTATCATTTTCGTAATAAAGAAGACATTATTTTGTCTATCTATGAAGAGTATGCGCGTAATTTGTTGTTGGATACTTTTCCTAAAGTGAGCAGTGATGTAAAACCTCTTGATGCTATCATTCTTTATATGGATGCAGTATTCCAAATGCTATTGAAATTCAGGTTCTTTTATAGCAATTTACCCGTTTTATTAGATAAAAACCCAAGTTTGCGTGAAAAATATGTTGAAGTGCAACATTCAATTGCTGAGCGTGTTAGTCAGTTATTAATTTCACTCAGAAATGCGAATATTATTAATTTTCAGGATGAGGAATTGCCTGATATGGTGAGCATTTTACGTATTATTAATACGTTTTGGGTCAGTTTCTACCAAACACAGAATATTGATAATGAAATTAATGATTCAGTTTTTTATCAGGGAGTATTAAAGATATTAGTTATTTTACGCCCTTATACAACAGAAGCAGCTATGCCTGAATTGTTAAAAGCGAGAGATATGTACCAACAACGTTGTCAAGATGCTCAAAAGGCAGCGTGTGTGCATTAACCACTTTAGTCGTTAATGGCTCAAATATGCTTCAAGTAACAATTGCCAATTTTCTTGCGTCCAATAGAATTTAGGTAATTGTTTTTCTTCTTTTAAAAATGATCGTTGCAGCCTCGCCATATTACTTTTTTGCCACAGGCTTTGGTTTGATGTTTTGATTTCGCCGCGATCGAAATCGATTATAAAAACATTGTTATTTACATCAATTAAAATATTGTGGGCGTTTAAGTCATGATGATAAATATTATGATCATGAAAACGCTTTATTGTTTTACCAATTTTTTTCAATAACGTGTTTGATATGGTTTGTTTTGATAAGATAGCAACTAAATCTTGCGCGTTTTCAATACGACTACTCAATAAATCAGCTTGATAAAATAAACCGTGACGTGTAACGCGATAAGCAATTGGCTTAGGGGCTGGTAAGGCTAACGTTTGCATATGAACTAATAAGGCGAACTCTTGCGCTGCTCGAGTATCTTTTTGTGAAGTGAACAGGTAGCTGTCGCGAATTAACTTGCCAATAAGACCACCACGGTAATAATGGCGTAATACCCAGTGTTTTGTTTGTTTATGTTTTTTATCCCTGTATTGTACAAACCATGTAGTACCCCTACCTTGAGCTGAGCCTGTGATGGCATTTTCTTTTCGCCAAAATTCTTCAGATAACATGCTAACGCTAAATTGTTCTATTTCATCGTGATCAAATAGGCAGTAATGCGGTCCCTTTTCTAATGTTTGAAGTAACATAGTTTGATTCACTTTAGTAAGTCGTGTACTTGTGCTAGTGTTTTATCACTGGCACCTTGGTTATTGAGTACCACATTATATGCTTGAGAGCCAAGCTCAAATGCTGCGTTTTTATCTTCTAGTAAGTTGATAACCGTTTGAGCTAATGTATTGCTAATAGAATTACAGGCAATAGGTAACTGTATCACGCCATTATTTTGTTTCAATTGCGTTAAAATTTCAGTGAAATTATGCATATCATGACCAACAATTATTGGCTTTTTAAATAAGGCTGGCTCTAAGGGGTTATGCCCACCAATATTGCTAAAACTTCCGCCCATTGTAATTATATCGGCTAAGGCATATGTGGGCATTAATTCACCTAAAGTGTCTAGCAACCAAATATCTTGCTCAGTTACCACGGTGTTTTCACTACGTTTGCCTAGAGAATAACCTTGATTGATGCAGAGCTTTTCAACAGAACTAAAACGTTCAGGGTGTCTTGGCACAAGTACAAGTAATAAGTTAGGAAACACTTTCTTGATTAGTTTGAAAGCCGCTAATGTGATTTCTTCGTCACCAGGGTGTGTGCTAGCAACTAACCAAATGGCTCTTTTTTGGGGTAAGAATGCTGTTAATTTAGCTTGTTTTTCAAGAACTAAGTCATTAATACTAATATCAAATTTGAGGTTGCCTGACACGCTACATTTGTCAACGTCGGCACTTAATTGTAAAAAATTACACAAGTTATCATGACTTTGACATAATATTTTGTCGAAACAATTGATAGTCGGTGTAATTAATGCCTTTATTTTTTGATAATTTTTTAGCGATTTGGCAGATAATCGACCATTAATGAGCAATAATTTTATTTTTTTAGTGGCGCACTGATTAATAAGGTTAGGCCATAATTCAGTTTCCATAAAAATCATTAGTTGTGGTTGCAAGCGATTTAAAAACAATTGAGTGCAAGGCATTACATCTAAGGGTAAATAGGTGTGTTGAATACGCGTTCCAAATTGTTTGGTAACTTGTGCTGATCCTGTCGGGGTAAAGGTAGTGACCGTAATAGGTAAATGCGGATATGTCACTATTAGTTGTTCTACCAAAGGTGAGATAGCAATTACTTCACCAACACTGGCTGCATGCACAATAATACCTCCCTTATCAAGAGTATTAGGCGCTTTAGCGTTGGAGAGTATGCCTAAACGTTCATTGAAACGTTGACGGTACTGAGAACTATTGAGTGATCTAAATAACAAAGCCAGCAATAAAAAAGGCATTAGCAATAAAAATATTACTCGGTAAATGAGTAGTGCCAACATAAATTATTCTGCTTTAATTCTTCTGTGATAAGTTTATGGTAGATTATACCTAAGTTTGATTAAATACCTATGTATATGAACAGTGTAATTTCAAAATATATCAAAGCTTGCTTTCAGTAGTACAACTCACTAGCAATGATGAATTAAAAACAAAACATAGTAATAATAATTTTACAGTTATTTAATTTAACGCTAAATAGTATTCGGCTGTTGGCTTTTTTAAATTAAGGTATAAGCGTACAATTATTGCGTTATCGTTTAATCACCCACATTCTACTCATTCGTGCTGAGGCATTCACATGTCAAAAAATCATTCAATAAATTTTTATAATCATATTCAAGAACAAATTTCTCAAGTGAAAGCAGAGGGGTTATATAAGGCTGAACGCGTCATTACCACTGCACAACAAGCAAGAATAGCAGTAGATACAGGGGAGCAGGTAATTAACTTTTGTGCTAATAACTATTTAGGGTTAGCAAATCATCCTGACTTAATTGCTGCAGCTAAAAAAGGATTAGACGAACATGGATTTGGCATGGCATCGGTTCGTTTTATTTGTGGTACGCAAGATATTCACAAAACGCTAGAACAAGGTATTAGCGAGTTTTTAGGCATGGAAGATACTATTTTATATTCTTCTTGCTTTGATGCTAATGCAGGTTTGTTTGAAACCTTATTAGGGCCAGAAGACGCTATCATTAGTGATGCCCTTAATCACGCCTCGATTATTGATGGCGTTCGATTATGTAAAGCACAACGTTATCGTTATGCTAATAATGACATGGCTGTATTAGAGCAATGCTTAATTGAGGCAGATGCGGCTGGTGTGCGTTTTAAGTTGATTGCAACAGATGGCGTATTTTCAATGGATGGCGTTATTGCTAATTTAAAAGGGATTTGTGATTTAGCGGATAAATATAACGCTATGGTAATGGTTGATGATTCACATGCTGTTGGTTTTGTAGGTGAAAATGGCCGTGGTAGTCATGAATATTGTCAGGTAATGGGGCGAGTTGATATTTTAACTGGCACTTTAGGCAAGGCTATGGGTGGTGCTTCGGGCGGTTATACTTCAGCTAAAAAAGAGGTAATTGAATGGTTGCGCCAACGCTCGCGTCCTTATTTATTTTCAAATTCTCTTGCCCCAGCCATTGTTAATGCGTCATTGCAGGTTTTAACATTGTTAGCGCAAGGTGATGCGTTACGTAAAACATTGAAAGCAAACACGGCTTACTTTCGTGAAAATATGGAGGCTGCTGGTTTTACTTGTGCAGGGGCAGATCATGCTATTGTGCCTGTTATGTTAGGTGATGCGAAAGTGGCGAGTGACATGGCAAATAAACTGTTAGCTGAAGGTATTTATGTGATTGGTTTTTCATTTCCTGTAGTGCCCAAAGGGCAAGCGCGTATTCGTACACAAATTTCAGCTGCACATACACAAGCACAATTAGACCAAGCCATTGCTGCTTTTATTCGTATTGGCAAAGAAATGAATGTGATTAGTTAAGGCAAGAAAATATGATGAAATCATTATCAAAATTAAAACCAGCGCAAGGTATTTGGTTAACAGAAACAGACAAGCCTGAAATGGGACATAATGATCTGTTAATTAAAATTAAAAAAACTGCTATTTGCGGTACTGACATTCATATTTACAATTGGGATGAATGGGCGCAAACCACAATACCTGTACCTATGGTTGTTGGACATGAATATGCAGGTGAAGTGGTTGGTATTGGCCAAGAAGTCAGAGGTTTCGCGTTAGGCGACCGTGTTTCTGGTGAAGGCCATATTACGTGTGGTCATTGTCGTAATTGTCGGGGTGGCCGAACCCATTTATGTCGTAATACTGTAGGTGTGGGCGTTAATAGAGCTGGTTCGTTTGCAGAGTACCTTGTTATTCCAGCTTATAATGCTTTTAAATTACCAGATGAAATTTCTGATGATTTAGCCGCTGTGTTTGATCCATTCGGCAATGCCGTACACACAGCATTGTCATTTGATTTAGTGGGTGAAGATGTATTAATTACAGGAGCAGGTCCTATAGGTATTATGGCTGCCGCCGTTGCAAAACATGTAGGAGCTCGCCATGTAGTGATCACCGATATTAATGAGTACCGTCTTAACTTAGCTAAAAAAATGGGTGTAACACGCGCTGTTGATGTTTCAAACGAAAGTTTAGTTGATGTGATGAACGACTTAGGTATGACCGAAGGGTTTGATGTTGGTATGGAAATGTCAGGTGTACCAATGGCTTTCACTAGTATGTTAGACAACATGAACAATGGTGGTAAAATCGCAATGCTTGGTATTCCAGGTAAAGAAATGGCCATTGACTGGAGCCAAATAATTTTTAAGGGCTTAACCATAAAAGGTATTTATGGTCGTGAAATGTTTGAAACTTGGTATAAAATGGTTAGTCTTATACAATCAGGTTTAGATTTATCACCTATTATTACCCATCATTATGCTATTGATGACTTTCAGCAAGGGTTTGATATGATGCGTTCAGGACAATCAGGTAAAGTTATTTTAAATTGGGAGAAATAGTGTCAGATAACCAAGAAACATTTAAGCACATGCAAGTTGATGATTTGCACAATGTGCTTAATGACAATACGCACGTGGTGGTAGATATTCGTGATGAAACATCATTTGCTAACGGCCGTATTATTGATGCCTTGCATTTAACGAATGAAAATTTAGCTGACTTTTTGCGAGAAGCGGATCCTGACGTACCCGTAGTTGTGTGTTGTTATCATGGACATTCTAGTCAACAAGCGGCACAATTTTTAGTTAGCCAAGATTTTACTCAAGTCTATTCGCTTGATGGCGGCTTTACTCAATGGCAATTACAATACCCTGACCAAGTGTCACGTTAAGAGTTAAGTCGTCATGTTTGAACCTAAACACTCGCTGCCTTTAGTGCAGTTAGAGCATCACAACATTGCATTACTTCTTGTAAATTATTTGCTCACACTTGGTATTGAGGCTTACGTTGTTACTGAGCCAGTAGATAAGAATATAGCTCAGAGTAAACAGGGACACACAGTTTATTGTCAGGAAGATAAAATAGATGAAGCCAAAACTGAATTTGAACACTTTATTAAAAACCCATTTGATGAAAAGTATCAGCAAGCAGCTTGGCAACATGGTGAAACGGTTACGCTCAGTAATCAAGACTCTGCGCTATTAACAAGCTTTAAAGATAACTTTCTTGCTCATGCAGGCATTATCACTTTATTGGTGTTTGCATTTTGTTGGTTGGTGTTTATTGGTAGTAATTTAGGTTGGGCCCGTTCATTATTTACTTTATTACAGTTTTATCCTTCTTTATCTTTAGATACTCTGCTTGCCGAACCTTGGCGTATTCTTAGTCCAGCTTTTTTACATTTTTCTTTATTACATATTGTTTTTAATACTATGTGGTGGTGGCAACTTGGAGGCAGCATTGAAAAAACATTAGGTAAAGGGGCGCTCCTTAACTTATTATTAATTTCTGCTATTGCTTCAAACTTGGGACAGTTTTTTGTTTCTGGGGCTAATTTTGGTGGTTTGTCTGGTGTTGTTTATGCTTTAGTGGGTTTTGTATGGTGGTATGGTTATTTAGCGCCTGAAAAAGGCTTGTTTTTGTCTAAACCTATTATTGTTTTTCTCTTATTTTGGTTAGTGCTCGGTTTTGCTGACCTATTACCTGTAAACGTTGCTAATACAGCCCACTTATTAGGATTGATTTCAGGGTGTCTGTTGGCACTATATAGTGTAAAAAGTGCTAAAAAGTAGTATGAAATCATTATAAAACTGTTAAAATAGCTTGTTTAATAATTAAACTCACTTCACTTAAAATGGAAATTAACTCATGAAAAAGCTGCTCAGCTTAACAACAGTACTTTTAACCTCTCCTCTTTTATTTACATCTGCGTTTGCTAATGAGCAACCTTTAGCAGAAGATCTTGTTGGTAAATTTTACGGTGGCGCGCATTTACTTCGTATCGATACGGATAGCGACCGTAAACCTTCTGAGCCTTTGAGAGCGTCAGATCCTTACGCAACGTCAGATCATGGTAGTGGCTTTGGTGGTGAAATAGGGTACCGTTTTAATGAATCTACTGAATTTAGATTCTCTGCAAGCCAAATTAACTTAGATAAGCATTATAGCTCTTTTGATAAGCCTTATGTTGCTGGCATCGATGCCTTATATTTTCCAACACAACAAAACTTTTACGTGTTAGGTGGACTTGGTTATTTAGATATTGGTCAAGAACCTTCTGTAGGTGCTGGTGCTGGTTATCGTCATTACCTCAATGAACGTACAGCTATTTATTTTGAAGGAAAAGGTCACTTTCAATTTTCTGGTGACTACAAAGATACGGCTCTTCGTTTAGGTTTTATATACTTTTTTGGTGATGAATCAAATTCTTATCCAGTTAAAAAAGAACGCTCAGTACTTGATAAAGCAGCAGCCGTAGGCGCTTCTCTTGTTGCAGCTGTTACTTCTTCAGGTAATGATGCGGATAATGATGGTGTTTCAGATAAAAATGATCAGTGTGCGAATACGCCAGTAACAGATAAGGTAGATGAAAAAGGCTGTACTATCTTTAGTGAAGAAATAGACAGAGTAGAGCTTATTGTTAACTTTGATAACAATAAAGCTATTGTAAAAGCGCAATATTTATCAGAAATTCAAAAAATGGCTAATGTGCTAAAAAATTACCCTGAACTATCACTAGTTATTGAAGGCCATACGTCAAAAGTGGGTAGTGCTGCTTATAACCAAAAAATATCGCAACAACGTGCTGAAGCGGTTGTTGATGTACTGGTTAACCGATTCAATGTCAGCAGCGATCGATTAACTGCAGTAGGTCATGGCGAAGAGCGTTTAATTGATTTAGGTGATACGAGCGCAGCTCATGCAAAAAATCGACGTATAGAAGCAAAAGTTGAATTAAGTAAAAAAGTACCTGTTAGCAGATAAAGTTAGTTTATTTTAATTAATGCTAAAATGTATAAAGCCAAAGAACTATCTTTGGCTTTATTGTTTCTGTACTTGTATGGTTAGTTATCTAACCATTGAGTGAATAAAAGTTTTTTGATCAAAGGTTGTCCCGTTTCTTTGACCAATAAGGCTTTAACTTCTTCCTCACATTTTAATTGTATTTCAGCACGACCTTTAAGTGATTTAACCGTTTCTTCAGGTTGCCTGCCAATAATATCAATAATAGCATCGCGCAATAGCGGTGAATGATGTTGGACTATTTCAATATTATTTCTGGGTACCATTAATTCAACAGTTAAACGTACATAACCCATTTTTTTCTTGACCGTAATATAATTCGTAACTATATCAGGCTCAAAACCAAAGTATGCGAAATCTGCGGCTCTAGTAGTAAGTGGTATTGATAAAAAAGTTACAATTAATAAATATTTAAACATTAGGTTACTTCTTCAATGAAAGCAATAGTCAGACATATTACTTATCATAACCTGAAATAGAATATTTTCCTGAAAAAAATTACTTTTTTTAGTGTTTTGCTCACTGGGTAAAATGAGTTCCTTTAAAAACAATGTTATTATCACTCTGGTTTTAATTTGGCTTTTAGTTTATGAATTTACAATCATTGTTTCCCGTTACTTTGTCTACCCATTGGCATAATGCTCAAGAATTTTATTTACACGATAATTTAAAGCGTTGGCTGCTTGATCCCAATTCACTGACTGCGCGTTTAAAATCTCATTGTCATCAGTTTAGAGTTGAATTACTTGGTCAGCGCGTTGAAGTTTGTCAAGAAAGTGAAGCCGTTGCACTTATTTCTCATGGAGAAAAAGTATTGGTTCGCGAAGTGTTACTTTATTGTGATGATAAGCCGCAGGTTTTTGCGAGAAGCTTATTACCTTTATCAAGCTTAACGGGAACAGAACGCGCATTGGCTAGTTTAGGTACTCAGTCGTTAGGACAAGTGCTTTTTAATAATCCTTCTCTGGAAAGGCAGGCAATTGAAGTGGCTGAATTTGATGCTACAAGCACCGTTGTAAAAATGGCTAAAAAATTAACGCTTTTTGATGAATCAAATGCTTCAGAAGAGTCCCTTTGGGGGCGGCGTTCGATATTTGTCTTAGAAGGCAAACCATTAATGGTGGCAGAAGTTTTTTTACCAGGCGCTATTGCATACAAAATATCAGAAAGGTCAGGGGCTAGGCATGCATAATAAATTAATGCAAAAATGGCAGGCAATTAAGCTAATTACCCGTATGGATAAGCCTATTGGTACTTATTTATTATTATGGCCAACCTATTGGGCATTATGGATTGCCAGTGATGGCTGGCCTAATTTTTATTTACTTATTGTATTTAGTCTTGGTGTTTTTGTCATGCGTAGTGCAGGTTGTGTGATTAATGATATAGCTGATATGCATGTTGATGGAAAAGTAGAACGCACAAAAAACAGACCGTTAGTTTCGGGTTTAATGAGTAAAGATGAAGCCCTTAGCCTGTTTGGATTGTTGATTGGTATTGCTTTAGGGTTGGTTTTAACATTAAGCTGGTTAACTATTTATTGGTCTGTGGTTGCATTACTGCTAGCCGCGTCATATCCCTTTATGAAGCGTTATACTCAATTACCCCAAGTAGTACTTGGCGCAGCATTTAGTTGGGGAATTGTTATGGCATTTTCAGAAGCTCAGGGTGAAATTCCAGTGATCGCTTGGTTAATATTTTTGGCAAATGTGTTATGGACAATTGCTTACGATACTATGTATGCTATGGTTGACAGAGATGATGATATTAAAATTGGTGTAAAATCAACGGCTATTTTATTTGGAGACCACGATAAACGAATTATTGGTTTTATACAATTATTGGTACTGGGTATATTGTTTACTGTGGGTGACATATTAGCTTTTGGCTGGCCTTATCAATTAAGTTTGGTTATCTCAGCAGGTTTATTTAGTTATCAACAGATATTAATTAGTAATCGAGAACGAGATAAATGTTTTCAAGCTTTTTTACACAATCATTGGGTAGGGATGGTCGTTTTTATTGGTATATTTATTGAGTATTTATAATTGAATTGCCTTATTACGTTTAACAATATTGGCAAATTAGCTATCAATTAAACCATGGTTAACTGCATATCGAATTAAATCAGCTAAACTTTCTATTTGTAATTTAGTTTTTATATTTCGCCGATGAGCTTCAACCGTACGAAAACTTATCCCTAGCATTTTTGCCACTGCTTTGTTAGATAATCCCTGAGCAATATAAGCTAATATTACTTGTTCTCGAGTGGTTAACTTTGCTTTTTCCTCTTCTTCTTCCTGTGGGTTATCAGCTAATGCAGTCGCAATTGATGGACTAAAATATATTTTCCCAGATGCGACAGCTTTGATAGCAGCATACACTTCAGCGGACCCCGTATCTTTTAAAATATAACCTGAAGCACCTGCTTGCATGGCACTGTTAACAAACTCTAAACTGTCATGCATACTGAAAATAAGTACTTTTGTACTCGTCAACTGCTCAGTAATAATTTCAGTCGCATCAATACCATTCATATCTGGCATGCTTATATCCATTAGAATAACGTCAGGTTTTAACTCAAGTGCTTGAGACAGGGCACTTTTACCATCTTGTGTTGTACCAATAATATTGATGTCAGGATAATACGATAAACAAGCCGTTAAACCATCTTGAACCATGGGATGATCATCAACAAGCAACACGGATGTTGCTGCTGAATTAGTTACTGAAATTGGCATACTGTTTCCTTTTACTTATCTACAGGGTCAGGTTGTTTATAATATCAGTTTCTAAGGTAGTACTCGCTTATTACTATTTGTTTGAGCGTTGCTATTGAAATGGTAAGCAAATACATGGGTAGGAATATTCGCACTAATGCTGGTGCCTTTCTTTGAGGTACTCACTTTAAGCTGTCCGCAGTGATATTCAATACGTTCGGTTAAGTTACGTAAACCTATACCAAAAGATTCAAGAGGCGCCCCTGCTTTGTTTTTATTCTTGTCGTTAAAACCAATACCATTGTCGGTTATGGTTAAGGTAAGCCATTTATTTTCAATTGCCAAGTCAATAGTAATATGTGTTGCTTTGGCATGCTTCTCAATATTAATTAATGACTCTTGTACAACGCGATAAAGGCTAATATTAATATTATCGGGCAACAGTTTTCTGAGTTTAGGCTTGGTAAAGCTAATTTCAATTTGCGTTTGTTTAGAAAATTCTTTAGCCAGAGCTGCAATGGCTGCTGATAATCCTAATTCATCAAGTATTCTCGGGTGTAAATTATGAGATATTCGTCGTACTTCTTGTATGGCAATACTTAGATTTTTTTCTGCCTCGGCTAAGGGCTTAGGTTTTTCTTGTTTAGTGTGCTTTAAAAATATTGTGGTTGCTTCAATAGAATATTTTATAGAAACAAGTATTTGTACTATACCGTCGTGCAATTCACGGGAAATGTGTCGGTGTTGATCTTCTTGCAGGTTGACAATTTTTTGTCCTAATTCATTAATTTTTTTATCGGCTTTCTTCTTATTACTTAGATTGATCACCAAACCTAACAAAAAAATAATGAATATTGAACTGAGAGAGATAATTAGAATAATTTGTTTGGTTTTATTAATATACTGATCAATTTTCTGCTGGAGTGAAGCCAATTGTTGATTAACATCGTCAAGATAAACCCCTGTCCCTAACATCCATTGCCATTCTTCTAAGTAAGTTGAATAACTCATTTTATTTGATGTGCTTTGGCTGGAAGGTTTACTCCATTGGTATTGAAGAAAACCACCGCCAGCCTTTGCGTTACTAATTAACAGTTGAACAATTTTTGTTCCGTTATCATCTTCTAAATCCCACCAACTTTTTCCAATTCTATAGGATTCTTTTGGGTGTGCGATGTTGATTCCCTGATCGTCATATGCAAAAAAGTAACCGTCATCACCGTTGTATAATAATTGGTTTAGTAAATTTTGAATGGCTGCTTGCTGGGTAGTTTTTTCATTTTTGTCAGCAGGGTGAATGTGTTTAATTGCAGCCTGCGCGAGAGAAGTATAATTCTGTAATTCTTGTTTTTTCTGGTTCATTAAAAACGTTTTTAATGTCTGTAAATTATAATTTGACAGTGCGCGATATTCACTACTAATAAAAAAAAAGATGACAATAGACGTTAATATCACTTGGATAACCGTAATATAAAATAGGCGTAAGGGTAAAATCATTCAATTAGTCACCATAAAAAAAGCATTATTTATCATTACAAATTTAGCTATAAATCACTAGTAGCAGAGCGATTTATTATAACTACGACTTTAGTCTTACGTGTTTGCACGGATAGCTATACATTGATATTTATACTATTGTGGTTAGATGCTACTAAGCATGAGTAGGGTAATATGAAACAGTTAAAAAATAATAAATAACTAAATTACAATAAGTTAAAGGAAAATACAGATGAAAAAATCAATTTTTATAAAGGCGGCACTTATTGTGTCGCTTGGGCTATCTTCACTAGGCTTGTCTAGTGTAGCGATGGCTGAAGATGGTAAAAAATATCGTTGGAAACTGGCTGAAACTTGGGGGCCAAACTTTCCCGTATTTGGTGATACCACAAAAAATATGGTGAAAATGGTTAAAGAAATGTCAAACGGTCGTTTAGACATTCGTATTGATTCATCAAATAAACACAAATCTGCTTTGGGTATTTTTGACTTTGTTAAAAGTGGTCAGTATCAAATGGGTCACTCTGCTTCTTATTATTGGAAAGGTAAAAACTTCAATACTATGTTTTTTACCACGGTTCCTTTCGGTATGCTTGCTTCGGAGCAATATGCTTGGTTCTACTACGGTGGCGGCATGGAGTTAATGAAACAAGTCTATGATCAATATGGCATATTATCATTTCCTGGTGGTAATACTGGTAACCAAATGGGCGGGTGGTTCAAAAAAGAAATCAATAGTGTTGAAGATCTTCAAGGTTTAAAAATGCGAATTCCAGGTTTTGCGGGTGAAGTTTTAGCAAGATTAGGGGCAAAACCAACAAACATACCCTCTGGTGAGTTATATACTGCATTAGAGCGTAATACTATTGATGCTTTAGAATGGGTTGGTCCTTCATTAGATTTACGCATGGGTTTTCATAAAATAGCCCCTTATTATTACACTGGCTGGCATGAGCCTGGTACTGAATTACAATTTATGGTTAACGAAAAAGCGTTTAATTCTCTACCTAAAGATTTACAACAAATTTTGACCGTTGCTATGAAAGCAGCAGCGTATGATATGTATGCTCAATCTATGCATGAAAGTGGTGAAAATTTAGCGACTTTACAAAAAGATTATCCTAACGTGAAAATGCGTTCTTTTCCAAAACCTTTAATGAATAAAATTAAACAAACTAATGATGAGTTATTAGCTGAGTTTGCTGCTAAAGATCCAATGACAGAGAAAATTTTGAAATCATTAAATGACTATAAAGATAAAGTTCGTGCATGGACCAACTTGTCTGATAGAGCTTACCTTGATAACTTTGATGCGAAGTAGTTAATCACTTAAGTGGTATAAGAGTTTAATTTAAATAGTCAAATTAAACTCTTAAGTCTTTTTGCTAAGTAACCTAGGCGCGGTTTTTGACCGCGCCTTTTTTAGAAAATATGAGTTAAACATGAATGCTAGCCTGAAATTAATTACAAAAATTATTGATGCATTAGGAAATCTCTGTAGCTTTTTAATGCTACTGATGATTGCCAATGTTTTTTATGACGTTATCATGCGTTACTTTTTTAATGACGTAAACATAGGTATGCAGGAGCTAGAGTGGCATTTGTTTGCAGCGATGTTTATGTTTGGTATTGCCTATACATTAAAAGAAGATGCACACGTACGCGTAGATATTTTTTATGATGTTATGTCGCCTAAAAAACAGGCAATAATTAATGTTATTGGTTCAGTATTTTTTGCTTTACCCATTACCTTATTAATACTTTATTATGGTTATGGCTATACGTTAGACGCGTATAATCTTGGAGAAGGCAGTGGCGATCCTGGTGGTTTACCACATCGCTGGATTGTACGTGCTGTTATTCCACTTTCATCTTTTTTCTTAGTTTTATCCATTTTTCATGTGTTGTTGAGTAATATTCAAATACTGCGAGGCCAGCAAGTCGTAGAAAAATCTCATCAGGGAGAATTGTAATGACTGGTTTAGTACTTTTTGCTATTGCTTTAGTGTGTTTATTCTTCGGTTATTCGGTTGCGTTTACGTTTGCTGGTGTATCACTTCTTGTTGGGGTTGCCGTACTCGGTGTTGACTTATTTGAGTTTATGCCATATCGCATTATGGCGATTATGGAAAACACCATTTTAATGGCTGTACCCATGTTTATTTTTATGGGTATTGTTTTACAAAAAACAGGCTTAGCTGAGCGATTGTTAGAGTCGTCAGCCAAACTTTTTGGTGGTATTGCTGGTGGTGTTGCGGTATCTACAATTATTGTTGGCGCCTTGTTAGCTGCATCAACAGGCGTTGTTGGCGCAAGTGTTGTTGCCATGGGCGTTATTTCTTTGCCTGTCATGTTAAAAAATAATTATCATCAACCAACGGCAGCTGGTGTTATTTGCGCCTCGGGTACATTAGGACAAATTATTCCTCCTTCTATCATCTTGATTATTTTAGGTGATGTTATGGGTGTTCCTGTTGGTGATTTATTTCGAGCTGCGGTAATACCAGGTATGATGTTAGTGGGTTTTTATACCTTATATATTATAATTTTAGGAAAAGTTAAACCTGAATTTATGCCACCCATTGAGGTAACTGAGAATAAACGTGAATTATTACTACAAGCATTGAAAGATGTTGTGCCACCATTAGTACTTATTCTTATTGTACTGGGGTCAATATTTGCAGGTATAGCAACACCGACTGAATCATCAGCCATTGGTGCTGTAGGTGCAATTATACTTTCAATATTTTATGGCAGTTTTTCTCTTCCTAGAATGCATGAAGTTTCAAAAGAAACAGTCAAAGTAACGTCAATGGTTTTTGCTGTATTAATTGGCGCAACGGCCTTTGCAATGGTATTTAGTTACTCGGGTAGCGAATACCTTATTGAAGACTTCTTTATGGATTTACCAGGCGGAAAATGGACATTCATCGCGTTAGCAATGTTGGCCATTTTAGTGTTGGGTTTCTTTATTGATTTTATTGAAATAGCTTTCTTAGTCGTACCTATTTTATTACCTGTAGCTATTGCTTTAGATATTAACTTGGTATGGTTTGCAATCTTAATTTCAATGAATTTACAAACCTCCTTCTTAACACCGCCTTTCGGATTTAGTTTATTCTACTTAAAAGGAGTTGCACCTAAGTGGATGAAAACAACCACGATTTATAAAGGAGTTATACCATTTATTGCCATGCAAATATTAGTATTGCTGTTGGTGGTACTGTTCCCTGAATATCTGATTATTGCTTGATTTTAGCAAGGTTAATTTAGCAAGGTATATACTAAATTAACCTTATTTTTGTGCGAAGGGATTATGATTTGTTTTGGTGATCATCTGGTAGATATTTATAACCAGTAATCATGGCAGAAACCAAAGCGGTCTTTTCCCTTCTTTCTGCAATAAATACACCTAAAATATGCAATGGAATCAGAATAATAAGCCCATAAAAAGCATAAACATGCGCAGTAATAAAAGGCTTTCTGATATCACGCATTGCTTTATAAGCAGCTTCATCTACATTTACTTTTGAATAAGGCTTAATTGCATCAATATCTTGCTTATCAACGGCGATACTTTGAGCAAAGTATTTTCCAAAAGGTGGGTAATATATGTCTGTACCCGCAATAACTAATCCAGAAATTGCTTGTGTGAACATCAAAAAGAATAAAGCAAAAACCATTAGTTTCCCGGCCGGATTATGGCCTTTATAGGTTGATTGTTTATGTTGCTTGAAATCAACTAACTCCTGTTGGAAACCTTTACTAAAGGGTAATATCTTTTTCCAACGCTCGTGGTCTTTACCCGTAAAACCAATGACAAATCGAATGAATAAGTTTACAGCAAAGACATACCCGATAATTACATGGATTGTTTTTAATAAAATTTTACCGTCAGTGCTAACACCAAATAATTTAGCATTTAAAATAATCATTCCCACGAAAATGAGTAGCGTGATAGCAATGACATTAAGCCAGTGAAACACTCTTATTTTACTACTCCACACAAAAACTTGCTCGCGTTTACTGGCCATATTAAGCCCCTTTTTTGTTATTTAAAATTGAACAACGCTTTAAAAATAACATAGCGTATAATGCTAGTGTAGCTGTTCATTTGATTTACATCATTAGACATATGCTAGGTTTTATTGTTTTTAATTTATTTATATCTTTATATCAGGGTACACTTGTACCATGAATAGGTAACTTTTTGATAATAGAGCGAGAACTGCTAATATTTCAAAACTAAAACAAGCATTATTGATCTCAGATGATAATTTGAGACATATTTCGGATGAAATGAAGAATGCACGCAATGAATACAGCACGGTAATTAAAAATCAATTCAAACAATGGTCGTTAACACCTAGCGATTCTATATTTCTTCAATCTTGTGATGTTATCAGTTTGCTAATGAGCTCCCAAAGGGCGAGTACCTAATAAAAAGTAAAGGCTTAAGTTTTAGAGAAATTAGCAGTGTCAGGAATACAAAAGAAAAAACTGTGCGACAAGAAGGCTCTATTATTTATAGTAAAGCGAATGTTGAAGGCCGTTATGAGTTTGCCGCATGGTTTTTAGCTGATTTTATGTAGCTGTTTTAGATTGTAACAGCTACATAAAAATGCAACGCTTATTGATTGATTTCTACAACCACACGACCACGTACTTTACCAGCGATCAAATCATTGGCAACGGTAACAACGTCACTTAAGCTGATATTAGTTGAAATATCTTCTAATACTTGAGGGTCAAGAGTTAGGGCTAGACGTTTCCATGCTTCTATTCTGTCTTCTAGCGGGCGCATTACACTGTCGATACCTGCTAACGTTACACCACGCAAAATAAACGGTGCTACTGTGGCAGGTAAATCCATGCCTTGAGCTAAACCACACGCAGCAACAACGCCTCCGTATTGAGTGCCAGCACAAACATTGGCTAATGTATGGCTGCCAGCTGAATCTATTGCACCCGCCCAACGTTCTTTACCTAAGGGCCTACCTGGCTCTGATAGCGTATTACGATCAATTATTTCTGCAGCACCTAGTTTTTTTAGATAATCAGATTCTTCAAGCCTACCAGTAGAGGCCACAACCTTGTATCCTAATTTTGCTAAGATAGCGATTGAAAAGCTGCCTACGCCACCGTTAGCGCCAGTAACTAAAATGTCACCTTTATCAGGTGTAATACCATTTTTTTCAAGCGCCATTACACATAGCATTGCCGTATAACCTGCGGTACCAATAGCCATGGCTTGACGTGCTGAAAAAGCTTTAGGTAAGGGGATTAACCATTCACTTTTTAAGCGCGCTTTTTGAGCCAAGCCACCACAGTGAGTTTCACCTACACCAAAACCATTAAGTAAAACGGTATCACCTACATTGAATCTGTCACTATCGCTGTGCTCAACTGTACCCACAAGATCGATACCAGGTATCATAGGGAAAGATCGCACCACAGGCCCTTTGCCTGTAATGGCTAATGCATCTTTATAATTAAGGGTGCTATGAGAAACATTAACGGTAACATCACCTTCTGGTAATATGCTTTCATCAATGCCTTTAACTGTTGATCGATAACCTTGGTCATCTTTTTCGATTAATATACCTTGGAACATAGTACTCTCCTTATTTAGACTGATCGTCTATAAATGGTGAAAAAAATTTATTTAGGTAATGTCGTTACAAAGTAAGTAAAGAAATTATCTAAAGGTTTGTTGTTTTGTTGTAATTTTGCACGACTTACTGCACCTTCCCAGCCAATCCAAAAAAATTCAGCTAATAAATTGCAATCGGCAGTGTTTGACACTTCATTCTGTTTTTGGGCTTCTGTAAGGCATTTAGCTATGCGGTGCTGCCAGTTATTAAATATATCAATTAATTGTTGTCTAAAGCTTATGGGTAATAGATCCACTTCTTGCCCAAGGTTTCCTACTAAACAACCACGTTTGAATTGATGGCGAGCCATACCCATTTTAGCGCCTTCCACAAAATTATATAAGCGGGTTAGTGGCGAATAAGATTCATCTAATAAATAAACATCTAATTTACGAGCAAAGTAATTGGCGTAACTGTCAATAACTGCCTGACCAAAGGCTTCTTTACTCGCAAAGTAATGATAAAAAGAGCCCTTTGGTACATTAACCTTTTTCAAAATTTGGTCAATACCTGACGAAGCAAAGCCACATTCAGTAAGTTGTTCAAGACCACTGCGAATTAATTCGGCTTTAGTATCGTGATTTTCACGTGTTACTTTTGGTGGTCTACCACGACGTGGTTTTGATATAGGTAAATTCATTTTTATATAATAGACCGATCGTCTAATTAAATGCAAGCTATTTTTAAAGTACTAGTTTATTGAGTGTTAAGAGGTTGATGTATTATTGGCTGGTTAGTTTTGGATGTGAGCTTAATCTATTGACTTTTCAATTGAATAGCGCTCCAATGTCATTAACAAGTGTCTACGTTCATTGTGTTGAAATACACCACGATAGATGTACTAACAACTGATTAAAATTTGCTAGCGCCAAGGAATAATATGCCAAATTCATGGTTACAATTAACGCAGTTTTTATACGAATGGTTCGCCTTTTTGTTTATTTGGCTAATAGCGCTTGTCGTTATGATAATAGTGGTGATGTATGTTATTGATAAATACCAAACTAAACATGCAATTAGACGGAACTACCCTGTTGTAGGACGATTTAGGTATTTTTTTGAACACTTAGGTGGTTTTTTTAGGCAATATTTTTTTTCAATGGACAGAGAAGAATTGCCTTTTAATCGCGCTCAACGTACTTGGATATACAAAGCAGCCAAAAATATTAATAGCACCATTGCTTTTGGATCAACTAGAGACATAAAAAAACTCGGTAATATTTCCTTTGTTAATTGCCCATATCCTAGTTTAGGTAAAAATGTTGAACTTCCTAAATCAATCACTGTGGGTAGCCAATGTAAATCGCCTTGGACCACCTCTGCCTTTTTTGGTATTTCAGGTATGAGTTATGGTGCAATCTCTAAACCTGCCGTGCAAGCACTTTCATATGGCGCCGCAAAAGCAGGAATATGGCTAAATACAGGGGAAGGCGGATTATCGCCTTATCACTTGCAAGGTAATGCCGATATTATTTTTCAAATAGGCACGGCCAATTATGGTGTTAGAGATAGCGACGGTAATTTAGATAATGAAAAATTGTTAAAAATTGCTAGTTATGAGCAAGTAAAATTATTTGAATTAAAACTGTCTCAAGGCGCGAAACCTGGTAAAGGAGGGATTTTACCTGGCAGTAAAGTGAGTAAAGAGATTGCTGAAATACGAGGGATACCAGAAGGGCATGATTCTATTAGTCCGAATCGACGGGTCGATGTTTATGACAATGCGTCCTTATTAGAAAAAATTCACCATATTCGTCAGGTTACGGGTAAGCCAGTTGGTTTTAAAGCTGTCTTTGGTTCACCTGATTGGATAGAAGAACTGTGTTTTTTAATCAAGAGTAAAGGGAATGAGTTTGCGCCTGACTTTATCACAATAGACAGTTGTGATGGTGGTTCTGGTGCAGCACCGATGACATTAATGGATGATGTTGGCATGAGTATTAAAGAATCATTACCTATATTAGTTAACACATTGATTAAACATGGATTAAAAGAGAATATAAAAGTTTTTGCTTCTGGCAAATTAGTTAACCCAGCAGATGTCGCTTGGGCGCTTTGTGTTGGTGCTGATTTTTGTAATTCAGCGAGAGGTTTTATGTTCTCGCTAGGTTGTATTCAAGCATTACAATGCCATCAAAACACCTGTCCTACAGGGGTTACAACACATAACAAAAAACTACAAAGAGGTCTTGTCGCAAAAGATAAGTCGGAACGCGTTGCGCATTATGCCAAAAATATGATGCATGCTGTCGGCATGATAGCTCACTCTTGTGGGGTAAATGACCCAAGAGAGTTGAATAAAAATCATGCCAGAATTGTTATTGAAAATGGTAAAACAATTTCAATTAAAGATTATTGATCAGGCAGTCGTTCGTCTAAGGTTTTCAAAGAACGGAGGAATAGCCCCAATCCTCCCATGGCTAACACCAAAATAACGATTAAATCAAACGAGGTCATGGATCTAAATGAAAAACGAATTGAAGAAATCACACCAAAAATTAGCGCGGTAATAGAGCCAATTGATAGTAGCCAGCCTATAATGCTTTTGCCGTTATAAAAAATCAGACCAATACCAAACATAAAAGGTATTATTACCATACCGCTGGTTATATTATACTGGCCACCCATCGCCGAAAACCCGTATAGGCGCATGCCCATACCAAAGTTTGAGCTAACATGTATGGCATTGAGTAACATATAAAATCCACCACACATCATGATCAGTCCAATAAAAAATTGACCTAAACCGCCCGAGGTTCCACCTGCTCCTTTCATATTGATTGAGTCCTTAAATATAGTTTAAAAGCGCTATTATTTGTAACTATCATATAATTATTAGTTTATAAATGTCACTAGAAAACGCTATGAAATTATAGTGTTCAATCAAATATAATTTACGAACTAAGTGCTTACTTTTGTTTATATTATGCTTTTTTCGACAAGGTGAGGATTGATAAAATAAAACTTAGGGTTTTATTTTTTTTGAGAGTATGGGATATTAATCTTAATGGTGCATACATCATTGATAATTTAAATTAGGAGATTTCATGAAAAAATTAATTGGTTTAGCTTTATCTATTGTGGTTCTTACCGCTTGTGCTCCAAAAATTGGCAGCGAAGAGTGGTGTGCTGCGATGAAAGAAAAAGACAAAGGCGAATGGACAGCAACAGAAGCTAAAGATTTTACTAAACACTGTATCTTTTAAAGAAAACGACAAAGTGCTTAACAAATTTTAAATTAGCAGGGAACAGAGTATTTAAAATTCTGCTCCTGCTTATTTTTTAGTTTTTTTCATGCACCTCAATACTATACAAATCATGACGTCTATCACGCATGGTATGTACCGCACCATGATTGTGTAATTGTTTAAGTAAATCAATATTCACATCCACAATAACGGTCATTTCTGAATTTGGCGTTGCCTCGGCTTTAATACCCGTAGTTGGAAAGGCAAAATCAGCGGGCGTAAACACCGCAGATTGCGCATACTGAATATCCATATTGTTTACTTTAGGTAAATTTCCTACTGCCCCAGCAATTGCCACATAACATTCATTTTCAATGGCCCTTGCCATAGCACAATGACGTACTCGGGTATAACCATTTTGCGTATCAGTTAAAAAGGGCACAAATAAAATATTCATACCTTGATCTGCTAAAATTCTTGCGTACTCTGGAAATTCAACATCATAACAAATCATAATGCCTATTTTCCCACAATCGGTGTCAAATACTTTAAGGTTGTTTCCACCCACCATAGACCAACTGCTCACTTCTGCTGGCGTAAGGTGAATCTTGTCGTAACGTTCCCATGAGCCATCACGACGACATAAAAAACCAGAGTTATACAGGCTTTCATCAACAAAAAATGGCATGCTACCAGTAATAATATTAATATTATAAGTGATGGCTAATTCAATAAATTTATCTCGAATTTGTTTAGTATATTCAGCTAATCGGCGAATACTTTCTGTTAACCGTAAATGATTAAATGCGGCCATTAACGGGGCGTTGAATAATTCAGGAAACATGACAAAATCACTTTTGTAATCTGAAACCGCATCAACATAAAACTCCATTTGATCAAATAAATCATTAATACCTTTCATTGAACGCATTTGCCATTGCACTAAACCTAACCTAACTTCTGAGCGTGGCGCATTGATTAGTTTGACATTCTTAGTGTAAAAAATATTGGGCCATTCAAGTAACGTTGCATATTCTAACGACTCTGTATCGCCAGACAAATAACCCGTGAGCAACTTACGTACATAAAAGTCATTGGCCAGTTGAAAGCTTAAAACGGGATCATACAACTCTTTAATTTTTACTTTTTCTATGTATTGTTTTGCCGACATTGTACTTGCATGCTTGGCATAATTTGGCATGCGTCCACCCGCAATAATGGCGCGCAAATTCAAATTTTCACACAACTCTTTGCGAGCATCATACAAACGCCTTGCCAAACGTAAGCCTCGATATTCAGGGTGAATGAATACCTCAATACCATACAAAGAATCCCCTTTGGGGTCATGATTATCAAAGGTCATATTACTGGTAATTTCGGCATAGGTGTGTTCATCACCAAAATTTGCATATTCAATAATGAGTGAGAAAGCACAGCCGACAACGATACCATCAACCTCTACACAAATTTGACCATCAGGAAACTTAGTTAATAACGCTTTCACTGTGGGTTCATCCCACGTTGACAATTCTTTGTTAAGGTAAACCGACTCGCTTGCTTTACGTAGTTCAGTCATGTCTTGTAAGGTTAAATGACGAACAATGACACTATTAGCTTCCATAAATATTCCTAGAAGTATTGATATTGCCACATTGTCTGCCAGTACTGGCGTAAAAGGCAATCAAATCTTAATGATCAAATCAAAATAATTATAAATACTAAGTGAATTTAGCCCTGTGAAAACTGATTAATAGCAATGTGTAGTGGTCAACTAATTTTGGCCACGAACTTGTATTCAAGCCAGTATCTTTTCTCTGACTCATTGGGTGTTAGCCCACCGTTATAACTGTGGGTGTGCCAATGCTTAAAGCAGTTTTACAGTCAAAAATTTCAGAAGAAGATAAAGTGCAGACTGTATTAGCTCAAGCTGACTATATAGAAAGTTATGAATTTCAACCTTTGTTTGCCTATTTAAAAGGCAAATATGGAGATTTAGCTACCTGTAGTACATTTAAGATGCTTCTAAACAACAATCTAAATAATGATTTGGTACTTTATTTCTCTGAACTTGGGTTGTTAGTCACCCCAAAGACCGTTGATGGAGAAAGAATAAGGTTTAAGTGGAAAGCTTAAATCTAACATTTGTGGTTTTAAACTCCCACTTATTAGCATCATTCTGTAAGCGTCGGCTAAACTGTAACCCTCCCGAAATAATCACATAATAATAGCCCTTTCTTGCAACCGACCAATCGGTTTGTTAATATTCAAACGTAAAATATTGTTAATTCTAAGAGTCTTAAATCATGAGTGATGCAGAGCAAACACGCCAAAAAATTCTTGAAGTGGCCGCAGATGAAATTCATCAGCATGGCTTTCAAGCAACCAGTTTGTCTACCATACTAAATCGTTGCTGTATTTCTAAAGGTGCGCTGTATTACCATTTTACTAACAAGTTAGAGTTGGGCTACGCGGTATTTGAAGAAGTTTATGTGCCCGTTTTTTTAGCTACATGGCAACCTGCCTTAAGCCAGGCTGATCCTATAGAAGGTTTGTGTGAATTTTTCACATCAATGTGCGAGTCTATGGTGTGTAGTGAAGCTGTTTGCGGTTGTCCGTTAAATAATCTTTGTGAAGAAATGGCGAATGTTGATGAAGGTTTTCGGTTGAAGGTTTTGTCAATGCAAGAGAAGCTCAATACACTGATTGTTGAGGCTTTAACTCGTGTAGAAGGTGAACTTCGTGAGGGATTAAAATTTTCTCAGGTTGCTTATTTTATTGTTTCAACTTTTCATGGTGCTACCTCGTTAAGTAAAAGTTCACGTAATAAAGAGTTATATCAACAAGTTATTTTAGAACTCTGTCTATATATTCGAGCGTTAAAGCTGTAACGTATTACAAATTATCGTAATAAAAAAATATTTTTTATAAAAATGGGTTACAAACCGATCGGTCGGTGTTATTATTCTTATATTGAATATACCGAGCGGTCGGTTTGTTGTTGGGTAACAATAGTAGCTGACTGATTAACGCCTTCTGGGAGTAATAATATGCTACGCCTAACCAATATTTTAATGATATTTGTATTATCATTTTCACTATCTGCCTTTTCGTCTGAACCATCAGCGCCTTCACCTTATGCCGTTTTAGAGAATGTTGGTAATAAGCTATTTAATCGTATTGCGGCAAGCCAACAAGAAATAAATAAATTTCCATCATTGATGCAAGACATAGTTGAAGAAGAACTGATGCCTTCAATAGATTATCAATATGCGTCATATCGCATTTTAGGTAAGCATTTAAGAAAAACTAGCGCAGCACAACGCGAGCAGTTTGTTAGCTCTATGCGTAATTATTTGTCAAGAACCTATGCAACGGCGTTAATGAAGTATAAAAACCAACAAGTTATTTTTGAGCCTGAAAAATCAGTAGCTAACAAGAAAATTGTAGGGATAAAAATGCAAATTGTTGAGTTAAATAAACCCACAATAGATGTTATTTTTAAAATGAGAAAAAATAAGAAAACAGGAGAGTGGAAAGCTTTTGATATGGTAGTTGAAGGTATTTCATTATTGAGTAGTAAAGAGGCTGAATTGGGAAATCGTATTGCTAAACAAGGTATTGAGCAAGTATCCGTTGAGTTAGCATCTATTGCCGAATAAGGCAGACATTCGTTAAGCGTGGCTTAAATCCTGCTAATTATTTGTTAAGGCACGCTTTGTTTTTATCTGGCGATACTTTGCAAAACCTCAATAGACACTAAGTTCGTAACAGAGGACTTAAGCTTGTCCATTGTGCTACAAACAACGAGTAATCCTTCATCATTCAATGACATATAACCTTGTTCTCGCAATGTATTAATTAACGTTGCTTGTGCTTTTTTATCGATAAACTCTGGTGCGGTGATATTATTTAATACAGCTAAACGCTTAGCAATAGCAACTACCTTTTCTTCTAATTGTCGTCTTGACAGTGGCGCTAAGCGTGTCGCTAATGAAGTTATTATTGCTAACCGCTGTAAGCTTTCATCTATACATTCTGCCAGTAAATGCACTTGGTTTAGTTGAGGATTGTTTTCAGTAAGTGACCAAAAATTTGCTTTTGTTTGCTTGATAATGCCGTTATTGGCCATTGACGTGAGCAAGTTTTCAACTTGCAGTGTAATTTGCTGCGGTGTTTGCCATAAGAATAAATCTGCTTTTAACGTAACTAATAAACTAATAGTTTGCGCAATTATTTTCTCATGAGATATTTTGCTATTATGTGTTAACAACCTACATACTAAAGAACTTAAGGCGTACGTATGTAGAATATTGTTACGATAATAACGCATTTCTAAACTAGCCGAATCATCAAGTGAGACGATAGTGCCAAAGCTATCTTTGCAAAGGGTTACTTTATTAAGTGAAATAACATGCGCCAATAATTCTGCACCACTTTCTTCTGGCACAGTTAGTTGTTCACTATAAGGTGCGGCACGTTGAATAGTGAGGAAAAAGTCTAAATGTTTTTCTAAATCGGCTTTGGCTAGTGCCTTGTTTTCACAAGCATGTAGTATCAACGCGACCAGCGCAACACCATTGAGTGCAGCACACTGGTTAATTCGTGTCATTAACTGATTTGACATCTCGTTAACTGTGGGTGTTAACCAATTTGGTTTTTGCGGATCAAACGGATCAATGGCGTCTTTCCAATTAGGTACTTTTTCATTTAAATAGCTATTGATGTTAATAGGCTCACCAAAATTGACATAACCATTACCATAATTTCGTAAGTTTTTAATTGCTTTTAATACACCAAAGATAGACTCGTTTTTCTTAGCACTGCCACTTAGCTCTTTATGGTACGTACCCACTTCCATTACATGTTCATAGCCTAAATAAACGGGCACTAAGGTTAATGGGCGATCTATTCCGCGCAATAGGCTTTGAATGGTCATAACTAACATGCCAGTTTTTGGCGGTAATAATCGACCAGTACGGCTTCTACCGCCTTCGGTATAATATTTAACTGAATAACCACGTTCAAAAAGTAAACTGAGGTATTCACGAAAAATAGTAGAATATAAACGGTTGCCAGCAAAGCTTCGGCGAATAAAAAAAGCACCGCCTTTTCTAAAAATAGTACCAGCAGGCCAGAAATTTAGGTTAATACCTGCAGCTATACGTGGCATTACTAAACCTTCTTGAATAATTACATAAGAAAGTAACAAGTAATCCATGTGGCTTCTGTGACAAGGTACATAAATAATTTCGTGACCGTCTTGTGCTAACTTTCTTAATACTTGGGAATTATTGACTTTAATATTGGTATATAAGCGCCCCCATAACCAACTTAAAAATCGCTCACCTAAGCGCACTAATGAAACGCTATAATCTCCAGCGATTTCATCCATTATATTAAAGGCTTGTTTTTTTACTTTATCTGTACTGATGTTTTTACTTTTGGCTTCATCTTTAATAATACGCTTTACTGCTGGATTAGCGAATAAAGCGGTAAACATTTGTTGACGATGAAGTAGGCGTGGCCCTTTGGCAGCAATGTTTTGGCGATGAAAGTGAAAACGTGCAACACGCAACAATTTGTGAGCCGTTGCTTCATCATTGCCGTGATTATCAGACATTATTCTTAACGAAAGCGCTTCACTATAACGTATTAAGTTATCACGACCGAGAAATAGAACGATGAAAAATTTTCTAAGCCAAGTGGGTGAGGCTTGTTCTGCCAATAAAGAAGAAACATTAGCGTTGTTTTTTTCTTGTGTTGGTATGCGCCCCCAAATAAGATTAACGGGAATCAGCTGTGCATCTAGGTTTTTATTATTATGATGCTGATTAAGAATTTCTAAACCTTGTTGTAATGCTTGGGTTTTACTACGTTTTAAACCAAACAACGACGTTGGTTTGGCTAGGCATAAAGTACGATTAAATAGTGTGTTGTTTATTTTTACTTTACTTAAGGGGTCAGGCAGTTTTTGTTGCTTACATGCTTTTTGTAATGCGAGTAAATCACTCGCGGATTGATGGCTAATAACGTAAAAAATGGGTTTTGTTGATGTTTCAACAGGCGTTTTTGCATCTAACACTATTTTGCTGCGAACAAATAAACGCAGAGGAAGTTTTAACAACAAGTAAAAAAAAGAACGCAATACAGATATCATGATCACTAATATTAACCGTGTAAGAAACTCGTAAGAGAAAGTTCGGTATTATAGGTGTTGTTACTTCAAAATTACATAGTTTAACAATGAATAAGGTGATTTATACTTTGATATGAATATAACTACGCGCAAATACAGCGATTTCGCCCTGAATTTTTAGCTTGATAAAGGGCGTCATCAGCTTGTTTAAACATACTATTCCAGTTGGGCACGTTTGTGTTTTCTGCAATCCCAATAGATACTGAAATTGGTGGCAAATAAGCATTGGTTTCTTTTCTAATGAGTTTCATTCTTTCAATAGAAACACGAATTTTTTCTGCGGTGAGCTTTGCATCAGCTATTGCTTTATTTGCCATGACTACAACAAATTCTTCCCCGCCAAAGCGTACTGCTAAGTCTTGTTCACTAATGTGACTAGTAATAGTTTTAGCAATACGTTGTATTACTTGATCACCAACAAAATGACCAAAATCATCATTTACTTTTTTAAAGTGGTCAATATCAATCACCAGAGAGGTATGTGTTTGCGAAAAATCTAACAACTGTAATTTTTCGTCACAACCACGACGATTTAATAACCCTGTTAATGAATCAACTAATGCTTCTTCTCTTGACGCAGCAAGTTTAGCTTTTAATTGATTAAGCTCTTGCTGGGTTGCCGATAATTCTTTAGACAAAACTTGGTGTTGAGATTTGGCATTATCAATGGTATCAGATAGAAAGTTCACCACATGCTTAAGCGATTGATGGTGTTCTTTTTTGGTTAATATAGTATTTAGTTTGTGTAAGCTTTTGGTTACTTTATCTTCATTACCAACTTGCTGATTTATTTGATTTAATGTTTTGGAAACTGTTTTTTCAAACGGAGAAATGACATGGTTTTCAATGTGTTCACTAAATGAAATGTAACGTTTAAATAAGTCAGCGATAAAATCGGCAGTCATTAGCTCTTTTTGTTCAAGTTGTTTATCTATGGCAGCTGTTAATGATTCATTTTCATTACTAATATAAAGATATATAACAGAATAATTAACTGGGGTTGGCGCTATGGAATGATCAGAAAGAAAATCATGAGTTAACTCACTAAAATTAGAAGATACTTGATAGTTATGTTCGAGAGCCATTCTTTAGCCTTAAACCATGCGCAAAATTATTATTCTTAGGTTAAATACTCTAACGTTATATTTTAATAGTAACAAGCTATTATGTAGAATATGTTATGATTTTATGTGTCAATGTGATTTGTTCTACGAATCTATTCTTATTTATGTCGGTGCTTACATATCACAAAATTATAAAAAGGAAGTCTTGTGCAAAAAATTGCTGTTTTTGTTGATGTTCAGAATATTTATTACACCACTCGGGATGCCTTTCATCGTCAATTTAACTATAGGTTATTATGGCAAGAATTAATGGCTCAGGGAGACATAATTCAGGCCAATGCCTATGCAATTCAACGTAGTGATGACCAACAGCATAAGTTTCAAAAAGCGCTAAAACATATTGGCTTTAATGTTAAATTAAAGCCTTTTATTCAACGCAGTGATGGTTCAGCGAAAGGTGACTGGGATGTTGGCATTACCATTGATGTGCTAACCGCAGCAGCCAGTGGCAGTATTGATACAATTGTATTATTGTCGGGTGACGGCGATTTTGATTTATTATTGAACCACGTTAAAGCAGAATTTGGGGTTAAAACCATAGTATACGGCGTGGCTAATTTAACAGCTAATTCCTTGATCAATGCAGCCGATGTTTATTATAAAATTCAAGAGAGCTTGTTACTTTAGTTCATATTGTTTAAGTTCATATGCAGGCAAAAGTTGTAGAAGTTGGACTAAGGTATTATACCAATTTGATTAAATT
>Ga0193953_1000251_pt1 | contig 30239 bp, 22 predicted proteins | sample BB_4_MG_FD_140325 | JGI IMG/M metagenome (GOLD analysis project Ga0193953, IMG submission 140325) | Microbial mat bacterial communities from the Broadkill River, Lewes, Delaware, United States - BB_4_MG | ecosystem: Environmental > Aquatic > Freshwater > River > Microbial mats | place: USA...
GGAAATTGGTTACCAGCTGGAGTGTGGTAATAATTACTACTATCTGTCGAAAAGCAGTGAAACCACGCAAAGCAAGGAGAAGAAGATTGAAAAGGCTCTGCGCTGGCTGGATGTGCTGGCTTTTTTCACCACTTTTCGCAAGGATCTGTGTCGAGGGGCCCGTTTCTCACCGCACGATATCCTGCACCAGCTGGATGTGAACCTGGCCTTGAAAGATCAATTGACCCAGTTGAGTAAACGCAGTGCTTCGGATAAGAATTACCAGGAGATGTTGTTGAGTCTGCTCAAAGAACTGCAGCGCGAAGGATTAGTGGATGTGGAGAATGATTTGAGCCAGACCTGGAAAATTCTGGATGCCTGGGATTACATGGAACAGCTCGTGTTAGCTGTCAATATTTTAGACGATAACGAAGAAATAACTGCCCGATGAACCAATTGCAACGCGTCATATTAGTTAATAGTGCCAACATTCATTACCGCGAAATGCAGTTGGATGGCAATATTCATTTTATAGGTACCCAGGGCACCGGGAAAAGTACCCTCTTGCGTGCCATTCTCTTTTTTTACAATGCCGATGCCCGTAAACTGGGTATCTCCAAAGAGAAGAAGAGTTTTGCCGAGTATTATTTTCCCTATGCCGATTCCTACATCTTTTATGAAGTGCGGCAAGGACTGCGTCATTTTTGTGTGTGGCTCTACAAGCGACAGAACAGGCTTTGTTTTCGTTTTGTCGACGGCGCCTATCAAAAGGAGATGACGTTGTCGGGTAACCAGGCCCTTCAGGAGACTGAGGTGATTGAGCAAGTCAATAACCTGGGGTATAAGATTCATCCACCCATCTATAATTTTACCGAGTATCGGGATATTATTTTCGGGGCCAATAAATCCAAGCGACGATTCAGTTTATTGCAGAACCCGGCCTATCAGAACATTCCGCGTACCTTGTCCAACATCTTTCTGAATTCTTCATTGGATGGCGGTTTCATCAAAAAAACCATCATCAATTCCTTGAGCGATGATACCATTGAGATGAACCTGGATGCCAACAGGCACCATCTGGAGACGGCGCGTGATAATTATGCAGATGTGTCCGAATACCTGCGGCAGGAGATCAAGGCACAGAAGATCGTGGATCTGTACGAGGAGATCACCCACCAGGAGATACAGAAAAAAGAGCTGGCATGGAAGATTGGGGCGGCCCGTAACCAGGCCAGGGCACAGGAACTGCAGTTAGCGGAGCAAAAGACGGAAGCGAGTCAGGGTAAAGCGGAGCAGGAGCAAAAGATGGCGAAGCAGGAGCGGCAGCACGAAGCATCCGTTCGTTTGATTCGTGATAAACTGTCGGTGGTGACGCGTGACATCAAGACGGCGAATCGCCTGAGTAAGGAGTATGGCGAGAAAGAGATTGAGCGCCTGATGCAGGAACAGTTTCGCAAGCCCATGTATGAACAGCAAAAGGATCAGATACAGGGGCAGGTGAAGCGACTCACCTCTGAGCTGGATGTGCATGAACAGGAATATAAAGCGGCCATTCAAAATCTGCAAAATACCTGTCAGCAGCAAATCAATACCCTGCGGAGCGAGCTGATGATCCGAAAGAGTGAATGGCAGCAGCAACAGGTAGCGGATCAGGCACACTATTATAACGAAAAAGCGAGTTCCACAGCGGAGTATAACGAACGTGACAAGGTGCATCAGGAAGCCCTTCAAAAGCTGGAGTACCAAAAACAGCAGGTGGCCTTCGAGGTGAAAAACATTCACCAGGCCAGTTATTATGAAGCTGAAAAGGTGGCTTTGAAGGAGACCCTATCCACCTGGCAAAATAAATTACAGGAGGCCACGACTCATAAACGACTGGCCCAGTCGCGGCGCGATGCCCTGATGAAAGAGGGCGAAGCACAGCAAAAGCTGGCGGCCCTGGAAGGGGAGCAGATTCTGTTACCGCTTTATCAGCAAAAAGAGCAAAGCGAACAGCAGGTGCAGCAATTACAGGAGGAGCTGGCAAGTCTGTCAGGTTCTTTGCTGGAGTACTTGGATAAACACCATGCTAACTGGTCGGAGACTATTGGTAAGGTAGTGGATAAAAACGTATTGCTGAACAATGATTTGCAGCCGCAAGCCGGTATGGGGAATGATTGCTATGGGGTACAGTTGAACCTGGATGAACTGGCGCCGGCCACCCTTTCCAAGTCGCAACTGGAACAACAATTGCAGCAGGCAGAAGACATCCTAAAGCAACTCAATAAGCAGATAGAGGAGCAGTTGCTCACCAATAGTACCCGGCGTAATAAGTTACAGCAGAAGTATAACAAGTTATTACGTGAGCAAAAAGAGCTGATCAAACAAAATGAGTCGTTGATCTATTCAGCAGAAAGTGCTTTGGAGAAAGCCACCATCACCGGGCATCAGTTGCAGGAAAAGGAAGTGGCGCACCGCAAAGAACTGCTGGAGGAAAAGGAAGCTGAGAAATACCGTTTGGATAATCAGATTCAGGACATTCAGAAAGACCGGGTGGCCTTGGAGGAGAATCATGCCAAAGCTCTTGTCGCGCTGGAGAAGGATTTTGTCCTGAAGAAAAACACCCTTCAGACTGAGGTGAAGGAAGCCGAACGACAGACAGAAATGTCGGTTCGCCAGCAGGAGCAATGGTTAGCCAAGCAGAAGTTTCAACTGGAGCAGGAACGTGAACAATTGTTGAAGGACAAAGGGGTGGATGCCTCTGAGGTGCAGACTCTGGAGCGTGAACTGGACCAACTCAACAGGTTACTGAAAGCCATTGAGAAGAATTATCCCACCATCATCCGCTACCAGAAAGATTGTGAAGAATACATTTATCAATTGAGTGATTTTAAACGCCTGCGTCGTCAATACGAGGAAGATTTGGAGCACAAAACTCAGTTGTATCAGCGACGGATGGAGCAAGAGCAGCAAAAGTTGAAGCAGCTGACCGAACAGCTGAGTCAATGCATCGCTTCGCTAAAGGCTGTGGAGCAGGAGCTGAATGTCTATCAGAAGTTTCAGCAGGAGGCTTTGTTTGAAGAACTGGCTTCTTTCATTGATCATCACGACACGGCAACAGAGGGATCGTGCACCGAACTGATTGATCAGCTGAAGAACCTGGCATTGGCTTATGAACGAAACGATAAATCCTTGTCGGAACGCATCACGGCTTTTGCCGGTTACTTCAACGAAAATAACTGTCTGGGTTTTGAGATTCAGGTGAATGGCCTGGTTCAGTGTCGTCGTTTTGCCGGGAACCTGACGGAGTTTGTGCGGGAGCAGAAGATATTGGATTACCAGACGGAGGTGACCCGCAAATATGCTATGGTGCTCAATAACATTGTGAACGAAACCAATAACTTGCTGCAAAAGGAGGAGGATGTGAACCGGGTGATCCTGAAGATCAACGGTGACTTCCGGAAATCCAATTTCGTAGGGGTGGTCAAGAGTATTGAGATGCGCATCCAGGAGAGCAGTAACAAGGTAATTCAGGTATTGCGTCAAATACGGGCGTTCCAGGCTGAGAAAGCCATGAACTTTGGAGAGATCAACCTCTTTAATCAAGATGGTGGCGGGCGTAATGACCAGCAGGCTGTGGAGTTGCTCGAAAACCTGTTGCGTCAGATCGGACAGCACAAAAGTAAGATGCTTCAGCTGGAAGATGTGTTCGACCTGGAATTTCGGATCCGTGAAAACGAGAATGATACCAACTGGGTGAGTCGCTTGTCTAATGTGGGATCCAACGGTACGGATGTGTTGGTGAAATCGATGATCTACATCAACCTGCTACACATCTTTAAATCATCGGGGAAAAAGCAGGCGGATGAAGCATTGCTGCATTGTTTGATTGATGAGGTAGGTATCCTGCACGATAGCAATGTGACAGGGTTAATCACTTTTGCCGGTGAGCGAAATATTCACCTGATCAACGGTTCGCCCAATTCGCACAACGAACAGGATTACAAGCATATTTACATCTTCCGGAAGGATAAAGAGACCAATAAAACAGGAATTACCAAATTAATCAGCAATGTCCTCTAAAACCATTCCCTTGGCGTTTGCCCGTTGTCTGTTGCAGTTGGTTGGCGGTGATGTGTTATCCGCCAGTGCCTTTGCGCAGAAAAAACTGTTGCAACGCTTTGTGGAGGATGGGATGATTGAGAAACGCATGGTCAGTGCCCGTCGTTTTAATTACGGATGCAGCAATCCGCAGCGCTTGCTGAATTACCTGGAGCAGCAATACGATATTCTGTCGCTTGATAGTTATGTCACTAATTTTGAAGCCGGAGAGAAAGATGGCGTTACTTCGCTGGAAGCAGTGACCTCTACTAAAACTTTTCGCACACAGAGTATGCAGGGTTTTTTCATCAAAAGCTACAACGCTAACGTGATGATGAAAGGAGAGGTGTTGCCAAAAGTGCCGGAGGGTGTGGAATTGTTTGTGGTCGATTACCAGGAGTTATCTGTTTCACCTCAAAAGGTGGTAGTCGGGATCGAAAACCCAGAATGTTTCCGTAAGATCAACCAGTTAAGGCATTACTTTTCTTTTGAATCGGTGATTTTTGTAATGCGCTACCACAGTATCAGTCCGGTTAAGTGGCTCATGACCATTCCCAATTCTTACATTCATTTTGGGGATTTCGATCCGGCTGGTATTGCCATCTACTACAACGAATATTGCAACCCCCTGGGAAAGGAGCGGTGTACCTTTTTTGTGCCCGATCAAATCCGGCTATTACTCGATAAATACGGTAGCCGGGCACTTTTTGATAAGCAAGCACGTGATTTACCTGCAAAAGAATTGTTTGATCAACCCGACTTGCAGGAGCTGATTGAGCTATTGCAAACTACCGGAAAAGGATTGGAGCAGGAACGGTTGCTGGGTTTGTAGGAGTGGGTTACATAAAGAGTATTGATTCACCGATTTTTTATTATTCTCCGCAAAGACGCGGAGCCGCCAGGGAAATTGGTTTTTAGTTTTTTACTTAATTACCACCCCGCCTTCTGCACTCCTCCCTAATCCCGGATAGCTATTGGGACAGGAGAGCCTGTGTCCCTTAGTGATAGGAAAAGCCAAACTACGAGAAGTTTCTCCTCCTTTTTTCAAGGAGGAGTACCGCGAAGAATGAGTGGGGAGGTGGTTAGCAATATTTAAGTATTTCACAGTTATAATCGCCATGCAAAAGTATACCCAGTGGATTCTGTCATATCTTCGTGACCTATCTTTAATTTTCATCTTGGTGCCCTCTTTGTAACAGAGTTGAAAAAACCGAGATTCAGTCCCCCTAAGAAACTAAGACGTCAAAGGAAAAACTCTACGCCTTCCCGTCTCTGCGGTGTAAGACTTCTCTAATCAGGGGTAGCAGTGTTCAAATTAGTATCAGGCTTTGATTCTGCCTTATTTAAAAAGATGCGATTGATCTATCTTAGTGCTAAGAATTACTAAAAGCACGATTTATGAAATTTATAAATACCCTCTTGCTACTACTTGCCTTCGGAATGGTTGGCTGTACCAGTTACCTGGTCAAAGATGGTCAATCGGATTACCGGATTATTCTGACTGATTCATCGGATACCATTCAACAAAAGGCGGCGGCTGAATTGCAGCATTACCTCAAAGAGATCAGTTCAGCGTATGTATCCATTGAAACAACCTCGGGGGAGCAGAATATCTATCTTGGGAAACCTCAAAAGGCTGCTGCGGAAATTAATGTTTTTGATGCGCAGCAGTTACAGACAGATGGCTTTTACTTGAAAACGGTTAAGGAGGATCTCTATATCATTGGTGGATCAGAGAAAGGGATGTTATATGGGGTGTATGAATTGTTGGAACAGCTGGGTTGCCGTCATTATTCGGCTGAAGTACAATATATACCTGCTGCAAAAAAGCTAAAATTACCAAAGCTGGATGACTTGCAGGTGCCTGCCATTCAATATCGGGATGTCTTATATACCCATGCCAAAACCGAACCTTATCGCAGCTGGCATCGTTTGGATGTACCGTTGATTGGTGAACAACGAGAAGAGTGGGGCTACTGGTGCCATTCGTTCTTCGACTTAGTCGATCCGGAGATTTATTTCAAGAAGCATCCCGAATATTTTGCGAAGGTGAATGGGAAACGAATCCCTTCTACACAGCTCTGTACTACCAATCCGGAAGTGATTCAAATGGTGGTGGATCGCCTGAAGGAAGAGATGGCATTGAAACCACAGGCCAAATATTGGTCGGTGAGTCAGGAGGATACCTATGGCTGGTGTAGTTGTGAAAAGTGTAAAGAAATCAACGATACCGAGGAGACACCTATGGGAGCCATTCTACATATGATTAACCAGGTGGCTGATAGTTTTCCTGATCACGTGATTTCCACTCTGGCCTATGAGTATAGTCGCAAACCACCTAAGTTCATGAAGCCGCGTTCCAATGTCAACATTATGCTTTGTAGCATTGAGTGTAACCGGAGTCTCCCCATTGCAGAAGATCCGTCCAGTGCTGATTTTGCCAAAGAGGTTTTGGCCTGGAATAAAATCAGTGATAATATTTTGGTGTGGGATTACGTCATTCAGTTTAAGCATTTGGTGAGTCCTTTTCCCAACTTTCATGTGCTGCAACCCAACCTGCAATTCTTTGCCAATCATGGGGGAATTGCCGAATTTCAGCAAGGTAATCGTGAAGTAGGTGGTGAATTTGCTGAACTGCGTGCTTATCTGATTGCCAAATTAATGTGGAATCCCAACGCAGATGTAGAGGTTTTAACTACCGATTTTCTCAACGGGTATTATGGAGCGGCTGGCACGTATATTCAACAGTACATTGACACCATGACAGAAGCATTGCTGGCCTCAGGCGATCGGCTGGATATCTTTGGTAATCCGGTAGTGGCTAAAAAGAGCTATTTGACTCCAGAGCTGCTGAGGCAATATGAATTGCTTTTTGATCAGGCAGAAAAAGCTGTAGTTAATGATGAGCAGTTACTGGAACGGGTGAAGATTTGTCGTTTACCCATTCAATATGCCCGTTTGGAGCAGGCCAAAGCTGATCCTTTTGGTCCTCAGGGTTGGTTCATCCAGGAGAGTGATCAATGGAAGAAATCAACTGATTTATTGCTGACACTGAAAGCCTTCACCGAAGTGGCCAATCGCCAAGGTATGACACGTGTGCATGAGTGGGATACCACGGTGGATGAATATTATGCTGAAACGATGGATTTCATTGATTTTGATCCATCGGCTAATAAAGCATTCAAAGCACTGGTTGAAGGAACCCCGCCCAATGAGAAATATGCACACAATGGGCTTTCTGATTTGACCAATGGGATTATTGGTACTGCCGATTGGAATAATCACTGGTTGGGATATGAAGGACAAGATCTGGAGTTTGTGATCACTCTGGATCAAGTGCAGACTATTGAATCGGTGGAAACCAGTTTTATCCAGGATGCCTGTAGTTGGATTTTCCATCCCCAATTAATACAGGCTTTTGTTTCAGTCGATGGTGAAAACTACAGACCCCTGGGTCAGCAAGTCAGTAAAGCACAGCGTCAGGCACCTAAAGTCAAAAAAGTCATTCTTAATGGCAAAGCCAATGGAAAATACGTAAAGCTGGTGGTCAAAACAGTAAAGAAATGTCCGGATTGGCACATCGGTGTGGGTAATGCTTCCTGGACCTTTATTGATGAAATCACCGTGCGATAAGTACATTTATTTTTAATTGTTTATTCAAAGGCCACTCCCAAGTCAGGGGGTGGCTTTTGATTTAATTGAACACTGGATGAATTGATTAAACTTTCATATCTTGGCATTTAACCATTGCAATACCACATGTCAGACGTAGTGTATAAATTCATTCAAAGGCAAGACAAACGTATTCTATTTCGAACCTTCACCGACGCGGTGAGTTTCAAAGATATCATTGCTTCCTGGGATTATTGTATCAACGAAGAGTTATTGGCGAATGATGTGGTTGGTTGTGTCTCTGATTTTCGGGCGGCACAATTCGTATCAAATCCCCGGGAGCTTGATCAATTTCTGGCATATATGGATCAACATGACCAGTTTCGTCATTTGCGATTGGCTGTATTGGTCGATACCCCTGATAAAATTGTGTTTCCTATGATTGGGGAATCAAAATTACATAATAGGATTATTAAACCATTTTCAACCGAGGAGGCGGCTCTAAATTGGGTCGCGATGATATAATGGAGTGGTCTATTGACTTTAATTGTGTTTTTCAGAATGAATCAGACGAGTTGGATTTGAAATAAGATGTTGACATGTAAACAATAATACACTCATCTTGTTATCAAACAAGTAAAGTCTGTCAATGAAACAAGTCCTGACCATTTCTATCATATTGCTGAGTTTGTCTGCCGGTATGCAGGACAGTATGGTGTTACTGCTTTTTAAAGTCAATCAGTCCTCTATTATTCAAAACTTTTGTGTTAATCGGGATAAACCAGATCTGGGGTGTAATGGGAAGTGTCATTTGAAGAAACAGTTGGATAAACAACACGAAAAGGATCAGAGCGAATGTCCGGCGCTGAAAAAATGGTTATTGGACTTATATCAGGTTGTCTTCGAAATTCACATTAAGTCAATTATCTATTGTGATTATCAAACCACTAGTTTTCTTTCCAAACTGCGGTCAATCGACTATTTAATAGCAGTTTTCCATCCTCCTCAATAATTCTATGTAAAATATGTAATTCTCGGAAAACTGCTTTATTCAGTCTTTTGACATTTGTGAGAACCTGTGTAATGAAATGAATCACATGAAACGGTCATGATAAAAGTGAAATTACACTGGAGGATCAGTAATAGCTAAGAGTGTCTGAGTTAATTGTTTTTTTGTGCCACAATATTAGGTACTTAGTGGATGACTTTGGCCAGTGTGTTGTTCAAATTGAAATTTACATCAACATCCCACGTGTGGCTTCAATTAATAATTAAACATGAATAATTTTTTTGTAACTTGATCCTAATTCTTAAATAAATGAAAATATTTTTTAGAATAACGATTAGCATGCTCGTTATTGGTCTAATACCATTTGTTAGTAATGCGCAATCGTCTATCCGATTGGTAAATGAAAATACGAACGCCGGCATCTCCGGTGCTGCTTTTATTTACGGCGATCAAAAGGGATATTCAGATGATAAAGGAGCGATAAGTCTGATACCCGACCAGACATCTTCACTTTTTTTAACGCATGTCTCTTTTGGAGAGCTCTTATTGACTACCAATGAGGTGGCGGATGCGTTAGTGTCGGGGCGTATTATTTGGCAACCTAAAGTTCAGGGCATACAACCGGTGACGATCATTGCCCTGCATCAGACTCCACAAGATTCATTGATCATGGCCATGAGTAATCGGGATCGCTTATCACATGATGCCAGCCTGATTTTAACCCAAACACCTGAAATCGCAGTTATTCGAAAAAGTGGCAATTATGGATTGGATCCCGTGTTGCGTGGTTTTAAATACGATCGCTTAAACATCGTCATTGATGGGGCTCAGAGTGCTAATGCAGCTTGTCCCAACCGGATGGATCCGCCAACCAGCCAGATTGCAATCCATGCGGTGGATCGGATCGAAATTCTGAAAGGCCCTTATTCATTGCGCTTTGGTAATAATTTTGGGGGCACCATCAACTTTGTTTCTGAAGGGCCGCAGTTTACGGAAGTGCCCGATTTATATGGGCGATTGTCGGGCAGTTATGAATCCAATGGGCAGCTGTACCGGTCGGAAGGCCGCCTGGGATGGTGTGGAAAGGTGTTTGACGTAAGTGTGTTGGGTGCCTGGTCACAAGGCACAGATTATACAGATGGTCATTCGCAGAAAATTCCCGCTGGTTTTCAGAGGGGTAGTTTTGGAACAGCTGCAGCTTTTAAATTGAGCAATACTCAAAAACTGGTTGTAAATGTGAATCGTAATCTGGCCCGGGATGTGGATTTTCCGGCTTTACCCATGGATCTGGCCAAGGATGATACCTGGTTGATGAACTTCAAGCATGCAGTGCATTTTCATAATCGCTGGCTGCAATCCTGGGAGACCACTTGCTATGGTACTTATGTAGACCACCTGATGGATAATTACCGCAAAGTGTTGGATCCACGCAAAGTAGATGCTGAAACATCGGCGACCACGCGAAACTATGGCGCACGAACCGAAGGGCGCTGGATGAGGGGAAAAGGGTTGTTGTATGCCGGCTTGGATCTGCGGGTAGATGAAGCAGATGGGTATCGCACGCGTCTGTTTTTAATGGGGCCCAATGAAGGAAAATCCCTACAGGATAATACATGGCAAGATAGCCGGATTACTAAAGTGGGCTTGTTTAGTGAATATCAAATGTCTCTGGCAGATTGGCGATTAGTGCTGGCAGGGAGGCTGGAAGTCAACCAGGCCAAAGCACGTGTAACAGCCCCGGAGTTTTCAAGCCTTTATGACGATGTTGAGATTTCGCAGATAAATCCTTCATTCAGTGGCGGGATAACCAGGAGCTTTGATACCGGACTGTCATTGGGTTTCTGGATTGGATGGGCACAAAGAAGTGCCAGTCTCACCGAGCGTTATATCAATTTTTTGCCGGTGGGGAGTGATCCCTACGAGATGGTCGGTAATCCGAAGTTATCGCCGGAAGTAAATTACCAGACCGATTGGACATGGGGGTGGAAAAATACTCTGACACAATTAAATTTGACGTTTTTTGCTTCGTATTTGACAAATTTCATTTCATCGGAGATACGGGAGGATCTGGATGCGATGATGCCATCAGCACCTGGTGTCCGGCAATTTACGAATTTGGATGAAGCTTTTCGTACAGGTTTCGAAGCTTCATGGGGGCAGCAATTAATGGCTGGATTACAGCATCGCCTTCAGGTAGCTTATACTTATGCAGATGATCTGGATAATAAGGAGCCCCTGCCAGAGATTGCCCCTCTGGATCTTCGCTACCGCTTAATGGGTAGTTATTGGAATAATAAAATATTACCCGAGATGAGTGTGCGCCATGTCTTAAAGCAACAGCGCATTGCAGAGAACTTCGGTGAAACCCAAACACCTGGTTTTACGGTGTTGGATTTATTGGTGAGGTATCAGTCCTCTCGCACAATTTCGGCGTCAATGGGTGTCTATAATCTGTTAGATGAAGGGTATTATGAACATCTAAGCCGTTCGGTGCGTGATGCCTCACAAAGCCCTATTTATGCTCCCGGAAGAAGTTTTATTCTGACCATGGCTATCCAATTGAATTAAACATAAGGCTTTGAGAAAGCGCATTATTTACGCAAAATTTTCAAAGAAAGAGTTATTCTCTCTGAAACTTTTGCTTTTTACTTGTTGGTTTTAGAAAACTTAATATTTTTACGGATCTAAACCAGAGCATCTATTTTAATCCTAACGTCAAGAAATTTTGTACTACAAATCAACACTCGACAAGCATAAACTGAATTTTTCATTTATTGCTTTTTTTCTTGTTTGCACAGCTATAGCTGTGTTTATACATCTGAATATAGGACTCATTGGTCTGGCAATAGGCGTAGCCTTATTGACTTATCAGGGAGGAATAGAGATTGATGTTTCCAGGCAGCGCTACAGAAATTACATGGTAGTATTGGGCGTTACTGTTGGTGAGTGGCAAAAACTATCACCGATAAAATATGTAACGGTTGTCAGGTATTTGGGTGTTACCGGTGAAACTGAATCCGGGGCGATCGATGGTGTAGCACACATGTATAAATTAAGTTTGGCAGTGGATGATAAACGGCGGGTTGTGAAAATAAAAACCCTGGCATTAAGTGATGCATTATCTGAAGCCATGAAGATAGGAGAGGCTTTAGATGTGAAAGTGTTGGATTGCACAACACCGAATCGGAAGTGGATTCGGGAGTAATGATTAATTGTTCACTAAAAAGATATGTGGTAGAGATTTAGTTTTTTGGATTCTGATCAATTTTATAGGATTGAATTACATGTTTCTATTTTTTAAAAATAATAAAACCTATATCTGAACGTTGAGTTAAGAAAGAAGAGTAGTGTAGAAATCATACATTTAAATTATGAATCCAGAATTAAAAGAAGCACTAAATACAGAAACTACGGAACGTTTGTTTTATTATTTTAAACACGACGGATCCATTGATTTCGAAAAGAAAGTAATTGCGGGTAAAATTCTTCAGGAGCGCGGTTTTTACAAATACAAGCTGGTGGCAGAAAAAGAAAAGATCGTGGAGGCCATTGAAAATTTAATTAATGATAAAAATGATCCGAGAAAGGTGAAAGACCAGGGGCGGAAAGAGTTGAAAAAAAGTATTCTTTGGGCTGTTTTACCCTGGTTGATTTATCTGTTTGCTAAAGTTGTCGATTACTTATTTGATGATGAATGGGAGGGTTCTGAAATTAATGTGCTGATTACATTTGGGGTAGCTTTTGTAGCCATAGTGGTGTTTCGTACCATTTTTTACCGCAAAAATCTAAAGAAGTTTATTCAAGATCGCATCAATGATTGTGACTTGCAGAGAAGTAGGCTCAAGGTGATAAATGAGGAGTGGAGCTTTTAAAATAATAATTGATTTTTATTATGACATTTAAAAATTAATCATCGGCATAGGATTTGAGGGATATCAGATAAACTCCTAATTCAATGCATTATGAAAATTAAAAGTACACAAATTCCTAAGGTCAATGTTTTTCTGTCGGTTTTATTGGTCCTCTTCACAATAGCATGTGGTCCAACGATCTATTATTTGGGTGATCAATATCAACCCACCACACAGCTTGATGTTTTTTACGATGCCAAAGATGTCAAAAAAGAGTATAAAACCATTGGACAGCTTACCCATGATAAAATGATGGACTATGGTACTGTTGAGATTAAAAATCAAATGATTGAAGAGGGTAAACGAAGAGGGGCTGATGCGATCATTTTTACGGATACAGAGGTAGTGCGAGAGAATAACGAAGATGGCGACCGTTTATCTGTTAAAGCTAAGTTGATCAAATACCTTTAGTCATACGCATTTAACCTAACCTTATTATCATGAAATATTTTATCTCCCTGTTGTTGGTCTGCCATTGCTTATTGGCGACTGCAGGTAAGGATTATAAATACTATTCCAGAGTTCAGCTGGAAGAAGACATGGCAATTCTTCAGTCCAGGCTAACGAAGATTCACCCCCGGTTTTTAAACAATTCTTTTCGGCAACAATGGGAAAAGCAGTTCGAAGCCGTCAAAAGCTCTATTCCGGATAGTATGACACAAAATGGTTTTTATCAATTAGTGGCTCCATTAGTGGCCGCTGTAGATGATGGGCACACGGGCATGAGTTGTGCAGTAAATGACCGGATGCATTATATGAAAAATGGAGGTTTATCTTTCCCTTTTTTCCTAGATGTACGCAATGATCAGTTGTTTGTGAGTCATTATTGTGGGGAAGACACTACTCTGTTTTCCAAGGGTGAGGAGATTCTGCAAATTAACGAACGAAATGCAAATGAGCTGATCTCCGACATGCGTCATTTGATAGGAGGAAAACATCCGCAAATTAAAAATGGAATGGTGGCCCATTATTTTCGAACCCTCATCTGGATGTTGTATGGTTTTGAGGATGATTATGAATTGGCAATCAAAACGTCATCAGGTGAGATAAAACAACTGAAAGTTGAGGGTATCACAAATCAGCAATTTCGGAAGAATTTGCCTAAATCCATGACTGTACCTCAAAAACCGTATGATTTAGAAATCCATGCGGGTAAAAATATTGCCCACTTAAAAATCGGTTCTTTTTATGATTTGAATGGTTTTTGTGCCTTTGCAGATAGTGCTTTTCAGCTTATTGATCAAAAATCGATTACCGATTTAGTCATTGATATTCGCGGCAATGGAGGCGGGCGTAGCGTTGTGGTGGATTCGTTGATGAATTATCTGACGGATCAATCCTATGCTCAGTACAAAACCATTGAGACACGTGTGAGTCAACCTTTATTGGATTATTACAGTCAGAAATATCCGGAAACTTATGAAAAGTTGAAATTAAAGCCCATTGATTACCTGTCGATAGTGTCAGGTTCAATGAAGGTGCCTCATGAAATGCAACATCGCTACTCAGGCCAGCTTTACCTTTTGATTGATGATCAGTCCTACAGTGCTGCAGCTACTTTTGCCGGCCTTTTCCGGGAATTAAAAATGGGGATTATTATTGGTCAGGAGACGAAAGGAACCATTGAATATTATGGTGATTTTTGGATGCATTATTTACCACATACAAAGCTCGATTTTTACGTTTCCCCCAAACGATTTGTGCAATATGGCGGTACTGATCCGGATCGGGGTGTGGTGCCGGATTATTCCATTCAGGACGAAGAGGGGATGAAATTTACCTATCAACTGATTCATGAACTCAATGCTAAAAACACGGTACTCCATTGATCAAAGGTTTTTATAGGTTTGGCAGTTTTCTTATCTTTAAGGCCACATACGCTTGATGTCTATTAATGATAAAGACGAGTAAAAGGAAGATTTATAAGGGCTTAAAGATTGCCTTGTATCTCATTATGCTTGGGTGGATAGCAATTTTTACGACTAATAAATGGGTTGAAAAGAGTGCCATTGATAAGCTATATACCGATGTAAAAAATATTCCCTCCAACAAAGTAGGTTTGCTTTTGGGAACTGGTAAAACATTGTCAAACGGGCACATCAATTTATATTACAAATATCGGATTGAAGCCGCCGTGACACTCTACAACGCTGGTAAGATCAGTTACATTTTAGTAAGTGGAGACAATGGTCATGAGCATTATGATGAACCCACTACCATTAAAAATGATTTAATCGCTAAAGGTATTCCGGCCAATAAGATTTTCCTGGATTATGCAGGTTTCAGAACATTGGATTCGGTGGTTCGGTGCAAAGTAGTTTTTGGACAAAAACGTATCACCATTATTTCACAGTCCTTTCATAATGAGCGGGCGCTTTTCATAGCAGATAGAAAAGGAGTGGAGGCCGTGGCTTTTAATGCGGAAGATGTCAGCATGAGATATGGCTTTAAGACACGTCTGCGGGAACGCTTGGCACGTGTAAAAATGATGCTGGATCTGGGTTTGGGTAAACAACCTAAGTTTTTAGGGGAAAAAGTATTGATTCAATGATTTTTGGAAAATATAGGCGCAAGAAAATTGAGCATTTGAAAACTTCTTTTGGTAAAATTAAAAAGGAAGCTTTTGACTTTGAACAGATCAGAAAGTATCATGATCGAAAGGACCATACGCATTGCTTTCAGGTTATCTCTGAAAAAACCTGTCAGGATTTAGATTTCGAGGAGTTGTTTCAATTTCTGGATCGGACTACCTCAAAAACCGGTCAGCAATATTTGTATAGTCAGTTACGATGTATTTCTAACAAATCATCAGAATTAGAAGTGTTGGAACAGCTGGTTGAGCGTTTTCAGAAAGACCAGAATTCGCGCTTAAAGGCCCGGAAACTATTGACATCTTTGAATGATCATGATGCTTATTTTATTCCGAATCTTTTTCAATTACCAAACCTTGTCAGACCTAATTGGTTTTTCGTTGTGCCGCTGCTCTCTATCACAAATGTTTTGGCATTATTGCTTTCATTTATTTTGCCTCAGTATTTGTTTCTGGTTTTTGGGATTACACTTGTTAATCTGGTTATTCATTATTGGAATAAGTGGAATTTGTATGATTACCTCACATCCATTCCCCAGCTTTTGCGCCTGTATCAGGTCGCAAAGGGTTTGTTGGGTGATGAACAGGAGGAGGATAAGCCCTTGAGAAAAGCCATTAGGCACATGGAAGGTGTTAAAAAACGAATGCTTCTCTTTAAAATGGAGTCTGGAGTGCAGGATGATATGAAAGCAGGTGTTTCTGCTTTATTTGAGTTGGTAAAGATTGTTTTTCTATTGGATCCGCTGGCCCTTTTTGGTGCACTGAAGCAGATTGAGAATAAAAAAGATGAGATTCAATTGATCTTTGAATATGTGGGGCGGATTGATACTGCTATTTCCATTGCTTCGTTGCGAGATGGTTTATCTACCTATTGTATTCCTGAAGTTGTGGATTCTAAGAAAATCCTGATAGCTAACAATTGTAGGCATCCACTTATTGCGGACTGTGTACCAAACACCCTTGCATTGAACGATGAGTCATTGTTGCTGACCGGTTCTAATATGTCAGGTAAAACCACTTTTATTCGAACCATTGGTATTAATGTTTTAACAGCCTTGACCATTAATACCTGCTTTGCTGACTATTTCAGCCTGCCTCGGTTACGCCTTTGGTCAGCCATTCGGATTAGTGATGACTTGATGAACGACCGAAGTTATTATTTTGAGGAGGTACTGGCTATTAAAGAGATGATTGCTCATAGCGAAGGGGAGCATCCGAACCTGTTTTTACTGGATGAGCTGTACAAAGGTACCAATACCATTGAACGCATCTCAGGTGGTAAGGCAGTGTTGTCACACCTTAATCAAAGTAATAATATAGTGCTTGTATCTACGCATGATGTAGAGCTGACTAATTTGTTGAAAGGTGAGTATACGTTAAATCATTTTACCGAATTGGTGAGCAACCGCGATATTAAATTTGATTATCAATTGAAAGAAGGCCCTTTAACAACCCGAAATGCCATTAAGATATTGGAAGCCAATGATTATCCGGAGGAAGTGGTGGCAGAAGCAAGATATCTGGCAAACATGATTTCAGAAGAGAAACCTGTACCATTTTCGACATTATAATAGGTGATTAATTATTACTCGTTGGCAACAGGTGCTTAATCCCTCATCCTTTTCAGGTAATATTTATTCAGTTGTTTTCTTGAGTTTTGAAAACCATCCATGTAACAGAAGCTTGTCCGGTCCATCGTCCAATGCCACCTTCAATGTTGGTGGTGGTTTTCTTTTCTACAAATGAAAAGGGATTATCGCTGCTTAAATGGTCCAGGTTAATCTCGTTGAGTACCTGAAAGGCATTTTTATCAAGGCAGGATATCTTTACGAAGACAGTGTCGGTAATGGCAAATTCACGTCTCGGTAGGTTGCGTTTTAAATCTATGTCATGAATACTCAACGGATCTGGCTGGTTACTGCGTCCCACGCTTATTGTAGTCGTTTGTCCGTTAAAGCCTTTGTCGGTAAATAGAGGTCTGGCTGAGGGGTGAAAACGGGTGTCAAAACTTTGGGTTTTTATTTCGGTGTAATAGAAGTTTTCCAGATCCAGCGGATCATCAATGATGGCATCGATAGTTACTGTGGTATCGGATGTTGGTATCATCTGAATGCGATTAATAACAGGTGGTGCTGGAATTGACGTAGTCGCCGTAATGGTTTCGCCACTCACTTCTATCTTTAGTTGATACGACTCGCCTATTTGTCCCTTTAAACGGGTGCTTTTGTAAATAAAGGGTGGAAAAAATTCATCTTTTCGAAAAAGTGTTAGTACTTCAGATTCCCCATTCCCAGCTATCAGCGAGACTTTCGCATAGTTTAAAAAAGTATTCCGAATAGAGGCCGAATCATAGTCGGTCAGAAAAGGTGAACTACGTGTTAAGATGACATTGGCATAATCACCATCTTCAATCCAGCCATCTACGGCCACTTTACTTTCGTAAACCGGTTGTTCTATTTCCACCTCTTTGGAGCAACTCGTTAGAGTAATCAGTAGGATGATCAGGTATCGTAATTGCATGTTTAAAATTTAAAACGCCAGCTAATGGATGGCAAGATTGGAAATAATGATACTTGTTTGGCTTTTACGGATAACTCGTAATCTTTAGAGCCTTCTTCTACGCTGTAAAAAATAAAGTAAGGATTGCTTCGGTTGTATACGTTAATGATGGAGAAATTAAGAATGGATTCATGAAACAATTCAGATTGAAAATGATAGTTGAGACTGAAATCCATTCGGTGATAGGCTGGCATTCGAAAGTTGTTGACACCTTCGTAATCATTGGCAATATCTCCCATCAGCCAATATCTTCCCGTAGGCAAGGTTGCTTTATTACCAGTGGCAAAAATGAAGACAGCACCCAGGTCCAGGAACTCATTGAGTTGATAGGTGCACAACACGTTTAAATCATGGCGGCGGTCATATTGCGCATTGTACCATTCACCGTCATTGACATTGGGAAAGCGTTGCTGGGCCCATCCTAAGGTATAGGAGAGGGTGGTATTAAACGGCCCTTTACTACCTTTAAGGTAGAATTCGGCGCCATAGGCCAATCCTTCACCGGTATAAAAGTTATCTTCAAAATTGGGAATGTCTTCGCTATTCACATTGATTTTCAGAAGGAGCTGGTTGTCCATCTTTTTTCCGTATGCTTCAATCCCATATTGAACACCTGATTCAGGATATTCTCTGAAATAACCCAAAGTAACCTGATGTCCCTGCTCTGGTGGCAACAAACGGGTGGATGGCATCCAGATATCGGAAGGTAATGGAATGGACGCGATGGATGCCAGGTGCATGTTTTGTGTCCCATAGGCATAGGATCCTTTAATGGAAGTAGATGGTGTGGGGAAATAGTTGAGCGAAAAAACAGTGTTCAAGGAAAAGTGCTGGTCTACAATTTTTCCATCTTCAACTGTTTCTGTGTAATCTGAATATTCGTAACTATAAGGGCCTAGAAAAGCATAATGCTCAAGAGCTAAGCCGCCATAGATAGACCATTTTCCTGAGATTTTATAATGATCACTGGCAAAGAGTCTGGAGCCGATACTATTGTATTTGTTATAAGCGGTTTGCTCGTCAGAAAAGATGGAAAGATCCAGGTCTTGTGGTGCCACTTCGTAGCGGGTCGTACTCAATCCCCATCTTAATAAGTGTTTATCGGTATTTAGTAAGAATTCGTTTTTGAAGTTGTAGTGTTTGTAATCTGTTTTAAATTGTAGGTGTTCGGATTCAAAGTCAGCAGCAAAAAGTGATGCGTAACCCGAGTAGGCCACACTGTTTGTCATCACAAGGGATGGAGAAAAATAGAACTGCCAGGAGACAACTGCTCCTTCGTTACCCCATTTCGATTCAGAATTAATTCCTTTATTATTGAATTTAAAAACATCCTGCCCTTTATACCAAGAGAGCGTTACACTACTTTTACCCGATTGGTACCTGATTTTGCCGTTGAAGTCGTAAAAATTGTAGTTGTTTTTCTCGAAGTAGTTCTCTTCGTCGCTCATGAAAGGTTGCGCCATGTATTTTAACAAATCAATATAGCTGCGTCGTAAGCCGGTACTAACATACCATTTGCCATTAGGGGATTGACCGTTATAAGTCAGGTTCGTGGCAATATTTCCCAGATTTCCGGCCCAGTTTGTTTTGGGTTCTTTTTGATTGCGGGTTGTGACAATGATGGAGGAGGCCAGGCGTCCTGATTGGTGAATGGGGGCATTACCTTTATAAAACTCGACCTGATCCGTTAGCAAGGGATTAAAAACCGAATAGATACCCATGAGGTGGGAGGGGTTCATTAGTTCAATGTCATCAAATAAGATGTAGTTTTGACCTGGTGAGCCACCGCGCACATAGATGCCCTGGTTCCCCTCATTGACAGATTGGATACCAGGCATCAGTTGTAATGATCGCACAACATCAGGTGTACCTAGGATGGAGGGGGCCGAAATGATGTCACTTTTTTTTAGAGTCAGTTTACCTGGAATGTAGGTTTTTACAATGGCTGAGCCTTTGCCGGTCACCGTAATCTCTTCAGTTTGATAATCCCTGGTTGCCAGTTTGATTTTCAGCTTCTCAGTTTGGCGCTTGTTGACTGTGAGTGTTTGCTTTTGAAAACTGGTGTGGAAGATGAGTAATTCAATGGTATCAGGTTTAATGTTGCAGAGTTTGAAGAATCCATTTTCATCCGTAATGGTGCCGATGTCATAAGTGGGAGTAGTCACATGAACGGCTGGGATGGGCGAGTTGCTTTGTTTATCCAATATCTGACCGGATAGGCACCATGTTTTTTGTTGCCCCAGCAAGGGGACGTTTATAAAGAGAAGAAATAATATGGTATAGAGCAGTTTCCTAGGCATTAAAGTTGTTTATTTTGCTTGTTATATCCATTAAAAATACGATTTATTTATTTCTTACCTTCATGTGCTTTTAAATGTCACTAGCGTTTAGTTTGCAAAGTTAATAAGTGGGGGCAGGTAAAAGCAAAAAAAATGGAGTCTCCAAGGAGACCCCAAAATTTAATATTTGTAGAAATTGGAATTATTCTATGCCTTCCAGTTCCATGTCATAATTCTCATTCATAGTAAGAATCATTTCATTGATTTCTTCAATCATCTTACCAAATCCATTATCGAAGAAACTACCATCAATGGCTGATTTGTCACTTAATATCATTCTCATTTCTAAGTCTTCGTCAGGTACTTCAACATAGCGCTGTAGCTCTTCATCCCATTCCCAATCTGTTCCTGGTTCCAGGTAGAACTCGCCATATGCGATTATCTCTTTTGTATCGGCATAACGAATGTAAACTTTAGCATGTTCATTCAGTAGATCAGCTAACTTCTGTTCCGTTTGTTCTTCTTCAGGAACATCTTTCATGGCAGCGATCATTGAACTTACATTAAATAGGGCATCTGCCTTAATGTTACCAATTTGGAAATAAGCATTGGTGTTTTTTATGATCTCTTGATCCATTGGAAAACCATCTTCATTTGTAGATTTATCCATTTCCGTTTTGATGGCATCATAATCTACATTACCTTCGATTTCGAAACCATTGGCTAAAATGACAGTTTCATCATACTTAAATTCACCACTGGTCTTCAGATTTTTCTTATCTTTCAGATCGAACGTGGCGGTTAGTGTAAAGCCTTCCAGTTTAAATATTTCCTGCAGGAACTTTGGCGTGTCGTTGTCATGATACTCACCAGTAAAAGTAAAACTACACAGCTCAGTCTCATTTAGTTTAATGCTTACTTTCAAAGATTTCAATAACTCCATAGTGAAACCTTCCACATCTTGATTTGTCGCTACCTTATATGTGAAATTCGTCACACTAATGGTTGCCGTTTTACTTTCTTCCAGGTTAAATTGGTAAGTAATTTGATCATCAGCTGCTTGTTTTGTCCAGGTGTTAGTGGCTGCATTCCAGGTATAGATACCAGCTTCTTCCAAAAATCCCTCAGAAATTGAGAAATCACCACCTTCCTCAGTGAGTGCTTTTAGATTAACTGTTGTATTTGGATTGTTACGTAATGCTGAAATTTGATCCAAAGTACTTTTTAAAGGTGCATAAACAGGTTGGTCCTGGCCACCTTGTTGATCCATCAATTCAAAGAATTGCTCCATCACATCATATACTTCCAGATCAGCCATTGCTTCCATGTTTTGAATAAAAGCAACACCCTCATCTTCCAGTTTTACTTTGTGTTCTTCAGGAGTCAGTTCGCTGAGTTTGTTTTCTTCTTTTGGTGCCTCATCATCACTACTACATGCACTAAATAAAAACATACCGGCAACTGCCATTGCCATCATCCATCTCAAATTCTTCATAATCAATTATTTTCCGTTAGTATTACTAGTTGCATCTTACCCCTTTTGATGCTTTTAAGTATGGTGTTACGCTCAATTTGACGAATGGTTACTGCAAAAATACCTTGATTATTAACTTTTATTTCCATAATTTATAGCTAACGGTCTTGTATGTAGTCTTGTGTGGGGTGTGGTTTGCCACCTTTTTTATGTTTTGGGTATTGTCTTTTTTTGATGAGTATGGGGAGAAAAAGAAAAGCCCCGTCTCACTTAAGAGACAGGGCTTCCATTTAATAAATAGTTGTTATCAAGCTGCTTCAGCTGATTTAACGTTGTCATCAGGATTTCGATCGATTAGCTTGTAAAGAGGATCGATCCCAGCTTTTATTGGTTTTTTATCTACGATTACTTTTATAGAGTTTTTCTCTCCTGTGATTTTGTGTTTTTCCAGGTAAGTTAGCTTTTCCTTGCCATTTTCATCTTCCGTATAAACACCTATATCTACCCAATCGTTAATGTTGGTTGGTGTTTCCATTCCGAGACTATCTGCCCTGTATTTCAGTGCGTCAGCTTCAATGCTGACCAGATAGCGGTCTTGTCCTGCCAATTCATAGGTCACTTTTTCTGTCTTATTTTCGAACAGTGTAATGGTTTCAAACATGTCGGTTAGCAAGTATTTTAGACTATCCGGTGTTACCTGTTCAAAGTATGGCATCAGGTCCAAAGTGGTTGGGTAGCGATCTTCGCGATAAGCCCAGTCATTCAGGTAAGTTCTCAATGCCTGGTTCACGCTGTCTTCTGAGATGTAATCCTGTAGGGCATACATCAAAACAGATCCTTTATTGTAATGGATGTACCCTTGGTTTTCGCACTCTGTAATTGGCAATTCTTTCTTTCGTTCACGTGCGCGTCCTCCTAAATAGCGGTCCATTTCATATTTCAGAAATTTTTGCATGGTTTCTTCTCCGTAGTTATGCTTCATCACCATTAAAGAGGAATACTGCGTGATGGCTTCGCTAAGCATGCCGTTTCCTTTGACACGTGCTTCGGTGACCTGATGACCCCACCATTGGTGTCCTACCTCATGGGCCGTGACATAAAACGGATAATCCACATCTTCTTCTTCGTCGATGTTAGCAATGAATCCAATGCCTTCGGAGAAAGGAATGGTGTTGGCAAAGGATTGAGCAAAGGAACGATAGCGTGGAAATTCCATGATTCTTAGTTGTCTATACTGATAAGGACTGAAGTTTTCGCTATAATAGGAGAGGGATTGCTTCATGGCTTCCATCATACGATCCAAATTGTATTCGTGTCCTTTGTGGTAATAGATCTCCAATTCTACATCATTCCATTTGTCACGTTTTACTTCGTATCGTGCCGAAACCATTGAATAGTAGTTTACCATGGGTTGATCCATTTTGTAATGGAAGAATCGACGTCCATCCTCTTCCCACTCTTTTTGAAGGTAGCCAGGTGCGATGGCCGTCTGCTCTGCTATTGTACTCAACACGATTTCAAAATTGACGCGGTCTGCATCATCCCCGAATAAACTCATGGAGGTACCAATGGAATCGGTGCGCGCCATCATGCGTTCTTTAGGAGCCAGATCATATTCTTTTCTGGTTTTTTCTTCACTCAATTCAAAACTGCTGTTATAGCCTAATGCCGGAAAAACAGTATTGTCGAAGAAAGTGCCGTTGTAAAGAATGCGTCCCGGAGAGCTGTTGTCTTTAAAACCAACCGTATTTAATGCCGTTTTGAAACTCATTATAATACTGTCACCAGGCTGCAATGCTTCTTCCAGATGATAAATGGAGTAATAGTGCTTTTGGTACGTGGAGTCCAGTGTGGTTGCCCGGTCAAATGTCAGATAATTCAGTTGGTATTCTTTTCCGGGCATGCGTTGGATGTGAATATCAGAAATAACTTGAGTTGTTTTATTTTTCAGGTAATAATAGCCTTCGGCCACATAGTTGCGCTCGTCTGGGTAGAGGTCAACCTTTAGATTGACATCAACGATGCGCGGTTGGGCAATGAATTCAAATTGTTTTAAATCTTTTTCATAGTTGGCGGCATCCAGTTCCTGTTCTTCTTCGGTTTGGAACTCATTAAGAACCGTTGTGTTGTAAAAAATAAAGGCACCGGAGCCGACGAAAATGGTGAAAAAAGCCAGTGAAACAATGAAAACAGGACGTGTAAAACTTAATTTGCTCAGTGCTAAACGGGTTTTGAAACCTGTGTTGGTGCCTCTGATGGTAAAAAGAATCGCGCCAATAAAAAGAATGGCAGCAAACCCAAACCAGTAAGATGTTTTCCAGTTGAATGGGGTGAAGAAATGCGCATAGGTATTCATATCGGAGTATTGACCTAGTCCAGCAGAGGCAAATTGCCACAAACTGTGTTCTAATCCCATTAAATCCATTACACCGAGAAAAATATAGAAGGCAATCTGGATAGCATAACCGATGAATTTATTATTCACCATTACTTGAATAAAGAATCCCAGGAGTGCAAAAAGAACCAGGTAGCTAAATATTTGAGTAAATAGAGTAGTGAAGTAGATATCCAGTTCAAATTTAAAATAACCGTAAGAAGCCTGGATAATGACGCCAACTACGATTAATAGCAACAGGATAACCACAAATGATAGAACCAAGCCCAGGAATTTGCTAAAAATATTAGCGAAATTAGAAACTGGCATGGCATCATAAATTTGATCCAGTTTATTGGAACGCTCTTTCCAAACCATTTCACCAGTATAGAATACGATTAAAATGAAAAAGAACAAGATGAATGACGACATGAGTCCAACCATTGTATAAGTTGTTGGGTGGATGGTGGTGCCATACATCTTTGCCACATGAAAGGAGTTCATGATGAGCATGATGAAACCACACATTACAATGCCCATATAGGGGTATTCCCGGATGGTACTTTTAAAGTAAAACAGTGATTGACGAATCACCTGCTGTATTTGTGAACGCCAATCGAAACGTTGATTAGCAGGAGGAATCGTCATGTCTTTTAAACTGACGGTTTGTTCTTTTTGTTTGCGCTTACGTGTGATGAGCGGTTTTCGAATCACATTAAATGAGAAAAATCGAACCAGTGACAAAAAGCTCAAAAGTGAAACGGAGATCCAGATCATTCGGTTGTATAAGAACACACCTGCCAATGAAATAAATTCAGTATTTTTCTGTGTGATGGTCCAGTAGCGGGTTTCCATATGGATGGTGTTGATGCCAAATGGGTCCAATAAGGCTGCCAATTTTTGATTTTCCAGTTCGCCAATCAGATTATTTGCAATCAGATAAATCACTAAAAGGACCATGCCTTGCAGGTAAACAGTTAACATTTTACGGCTCAATGCACCGGTGCAGAAAAACAGCGTTCCCATGACCAGCATATTGGGCAAAAGAATAATGCTGAACGGATAGAGATAATTCGAAAAGTTGAAGGGTAGCAGATCCGGATTATCGCGGATGGGGATTAATTCGCCAATTACCATGCCCCAAAGCAGACCGGAGGAGACCAGGATGAGAATTAGGAAGGATCCTAAATAGCGGCCCAAAAGGTAATCGATTTTACGGATAGGGTTCGTGAATAGTAATGCTTCTGTTTTGTGTTCAAAATCACGTAAAACGGGAACCCCCATAACAGCAGAGGCGATGAAACACAGAAAAAGACCCAAAATTGCCATGATGTTCATAATGCTGGCAGGGGCGTTCTCTTTCACTTGGCCTGAGCCTCCTCCAACGGAAATGACGTCAGTCGACATGACCAGAAAACCTATGATTAGCAGCAGGGCAAAGTAGATATAAGTAGCCGGTCGTTTAAAGCGATAATGTAATTCAAATTTAAATATGTTATACCACATAATGATGTCTTTAGCTTTTAATTAATTGGCACAAACGATTTCATTGTCCTGAGTCATGATTTTTGGCTCAGGTGCATTGATGATTGAAAAATACACATCTTCCAAATCGGGTTCAATGCTGGCAAATCCTTCGGCTGGTTGTGTGGTACTGTAAACATGTATTTCAGGGCGCCCGGAGACACGTTTATCGGAGATCACCTGGAAATTTTGTTTGTATTCAGAAAGTTCTTCTTTTGTGATAATCTTTTTCCAGATCTTACCTTGGATATCATCCAGTACTTGAAGGGGGTTGCCACGCAGCATCACTTCACCTTGATTCAGGATGGCCATGTCGGTACAAAGTTCTTTTACATCATCTACGATGTGGGTGCTGAGAATCACAATAGTATTTTCGCCCAATTCACTTAATAGATTAAGAAAACGGTTACGTTCCGCCGGATCTAGTCCTGCTGTGGGCTCATCCACAATAATGAGTTTGGGATTGTTAAGCAGTGCCTGTGCAATGCCAAATCGTTGCTTCATTCCGCCGGAATAACCGCCCAGATTTTTCTTGCGATCATTGTATAGGTTTGTTTTGTGCAAGAGTGCATCCACTAAGGCTTTTCGTTCTTTGCGATTGGTAATGCCCTTTAAAACGGCCAGGTGATCCAGGAGCATCTCCGCATTGACACGCGGGTAAACACCAAATTCCTGCGGAAGATAGCCTAATGCTTTTCGAACGTCCAGTTTTTCTTTCAAGACATCGATGGCCCCGAGATAAATAGACCCCTGATCTGGTTCTTGAAGGGTGGCAAGTGTGCGCATTAATGTTGATTTTCCGGCTCCGTTTGGACCCAGTAGACCAAACATCCCTTTTTCAATGGTCAGGTTAATGTTCTTTAGTGCTTGCACCCCGTTGGGGTAGGTCTTGGATAGATTTTCAATGATTAGTTTCATTCGTATGGGGATTAGTTATATGTTGATATCGTTTAGTATACTCATCTTTATTGTAAATGCTGATTTCTTTAAAAGGGTTGTCTTTGCTGGAAATATTTTATGTTCGTGTCATTTAGTCAGTAGTTTACGTACTTATTTGTAACGGTTAATACAAGTTTTGAGCGTATTTTCTAATGGGATTGTAATATTAGTAAAAAATATATTTACATGCTAATTATTTTAGCAAAAATCTGGGTGGTTTATAATAATTATAGAGGTTTAGATTTTATGGTAATGGTTTATAGAGGTCAAAGAGCTTAATTGTAATAGTAAAAGTTAAATTCTTATTGCACATCGGAATTTTACCTTTATTTTCGCGTCGCTCGTAACAATTTTATGGCGAACAGCCGACTTTCGACTTTATACATGAAACAAAGTTTTTTTTTATTGCTATTGTTTTTTTGCTACAACTTTACTTTGGCAGCACAGGAGCAAAAGGTGACAGGGAAATGGCGTCATTATGATTCCGAAACAGGTCAATTGAATTCCATTATGGAGACCTATATTGAAAATGGGAAATTATATGCACGGATATTAGAGTTATTTGTCAGTAACCAACCGGATACCTTAGTGTGTGTCGATTGTCCGGATAATTGGCGTAATCAGAAGATATTAGGGATCAATATTGTGAATGGTCTCTCATATAATGGTCATGAATGGGAAGGTGAAAATGCCCTGTTGGATCCCGAAGTGCAAAAAGCATATTGTTGTAAAGTATGGCGTGATGGTGAGAACTTGCTGGTACGCGGGTATTTGGGATTTATCTATCAAACGCTTGTTTGGTATCCATTTGATGAAAACCAACCTTTTTCCAAAAGTATATAAGTTCTTACCAGGTTCTTTATATGCAGCATGCACTACAATGGTATGAGGTAATTGAGACCATGCCCGGTGTTTTTATTTCCGAATAGAATTGGACGGTTTATATTTGTGAGTTGAACCGTTTAATAATATATTTTTAAAAAGGGGATATAGGCCTCTGATTATTAAATTCTCAGAATAGAAAAATTGATATTGAAAAATATGACAGCACACGTAATGTTTTATCTGATTATTGCAATTCTTGTATTTCAATTTTTATTTGATCGTTGGATGGAATATCTTAATAAAAGTAAATGGCAATCTGAAATTCCGGCTGAATTAGATGGTATCTACGATCCGGAGAAATACAAGCAGCAACAATTATATCGAAAGGCCAACTATGGATTTAGCTGGCTGGGTGACGTATTTAGTTTGGTGGTGATATTATTGGTACTCTATTTGGGCGGATTTGCCTGGCTTAACAACTGGGTATTGCAGGTAACTGATCATGTGATATTGCAATCGTTATTGTTTTTTGCTGTCCTGGCGGTGGGATCGGATGTTATTCAGTTACCATTTGGGGTATATGGCACTTTTGTGATTGAGGAACGGTTTGGCTTTAATAAGACGACTCCCAAAACCTTTGTTTTGGATCATATTAAATCGCTTTTTCTGGGGGCTTTGATTGGCGGGCCTATTTTAGCTGCTATTATCTGGTTTTATAGTCAAACCGGATCGGCCTTTTGGATTTACGCCTGGGGACTTTCAAGTGGATTTATGATATTGATGACCATGTTTTACACATCCTGGATTCTTCCGCTGTTTAATAAACAAACGCCTTTGGAAGAAGGGGAGTTGCGTAGCGCAATCGAGGCATTTTCGCAAAAGGCCGGATTTCAGTTGGATAATGTTTTTGTGATGGATGGTTCCAGGCGATCTACTAAAGCCAATGCTTTTTTTAGTGGTTTAGGAAGTCGCAAGCGCATCGTGTTATACGATACGCTAATCAATGATCTGAATACAGAAGAAATTGTGGCTGTTTTGGCGCATGAAGTTGGCCATTATAAATTAAAACATACTTTATGGGGAATGCTGACAGGTCTATTGCAAACCGGTGCCATGTTGTTTCTGTTTAGTTTGGTCGTAAACTCATCCTTGTTATCTGGTGCATTAGGAGTGGATCAACCCAATTTTCACATCGGGTTATTGGCGTTTGGTCTCTTGTATTCGCCTGTTTCATTTGTCACAGGTATGATCATGTCATTGGTATCGCGTAAGAATGAGTATGCAGCTGATGCTTTTGCGGTAAAATTTGATTTGGGAAATGCGCTGATATCTGGACTGAAAACCATTTCGGTGAATGCATTGAGTAATCTGACACCACATCCCTGGTATGTCTTTTTTCACTATTCGCACCCTCCACTGTTACAGCGGGTGAAAGCGATTAAAGATCTAAGCCAAAGATCACTATAAATCAATTGTTATAAAAATTTAACGTTTAAAGTCAATCGAACAAATGAATCTGGAAATTATCACGATTGGAAATGAATTGCTTATCGGGCAGGTTGTTGATACGAATTCTGCATGGATGGGTGTTGAGCTCAATCAAAGAGGATTTGATGTGAGTCGGGTGACTTCCGTCCAGGACACTGCTGAAGCCATTAGCACTTCGCTCAAGGAAGCGTTAGAGCGTGTTGATATTGTTTTGATGACAGGTGGTTTGGGGCCTACCAATGATGACATCACCAAGAAAACCCTGGCTGATTTTTTCGGCACTGAATTGGTCTTCAATGAACAGGTTTATGCTGATGTTTGTGAGTTATTGAAGGGAAGAGTGGCTAATATTAATGATTTAAACAGGGGACAAGCTTTTGTGCCTGAAAATTGTGAACCCATTCGTAACCCGGTTGGCACAGCACCGGTTATGTGGTTTGAGCAGGATGGTAAAATTATTGTATCAATGCCCGGAGTGCCATCTGAAATGAAACATGCCATGGTGCATGAAATTATGCCACGATTTCAAAAACGTTATCCGACAGGGCACATTCTTCACAAAACCATTTTGATTTACAATATTCCGGAAGCTGTTTTGGCAGAGCAATTAGCAGCTTGGGAAGCCCATTTGCCCGCTTTCATTTCTTTGGCTTATTTGCCTGCTCCTGGTCGCATTCGCTTGCGTCTATCAGCCCGAAGTCAAGATGAAATGGCGGCACAGGGGGCGATTGATAAAGCAGTGGCAGAATTGTATCCAATAATTGGTAATAACATTTATGGGGAAGAGGATAAAAGCACCCAGGAAATGTTGGGGGATTTATTGCGTGGATCTGGTAAAACAGTTGCAGTAGCCGAAAGTTGTACCGGTGGGCGAATTGGTCATTTAATTACTTCAATAGCCGGTAGTTCAGAGTACTTTGTTGGTGGCATAATGGCATATGCAAATGAAGTTAAGCAGGGGTTACTGAAAGTAAAGGAAGAAGATATTGCACTGCATGGCGCGGTAAGCCGTCAGGTGGTTGAGCAGATGGCGGCAGGAGCTAAGGCATTGCTGGGTACAGATTATGCAGTTGCCACAAGTGGTATTGCAGGGCCGGGTGGCGGAAGTCCTGAAAAACCGGTCGGAACAGTGTGGATAGCAGTGGCTGGACCTGATGGTGTGAAAAGCGAACTTTTTCACTTCGGAAAACACCGCGACCGCAATATTTGTCGTTCCGCGGATTTGGCGCTTATCTTATTGATTAAGAGCATTAAGGGTGTTGAATAGTTCGAATTTGTAGGTTTTAAAAAAGTGAGGTCGACGCTTTTTTTTTCGGACAAATATTCTCAATTTTGCAGCGGTAAATGTGATTATTCTAGGGTGTTAGCCAAAAAATATTTTTAAAAAAGTAAAATATTTATGGTGCTACAATTTGCATTCTTCGATAAAAATGCTGTATTTTGCGCTCTGTTTGAAAAATGTATCCGAAAAAAAAACTGTTGAGCGATGTCAAGAGTATGTCAAATAACCGGTAAAAAGTTCATGGTGGGAAATAATGTTTCTCACTCTAAGAGAAGAACTAAAAGAAGATTCGATGTGAATCTTTTTAAGAAGAA
>Ga0193953_1000255_pt1 | contig 29968 bp, 18 predicted proteins | sample BB_4_MG_FD_140325 | JGI IMG/M metagenome (GOLD analysis project Ga0193953, IMG submission 140325) | Microbial mat bacterial communities from the Broadkill River, Lewes, Delaware, United States - BB_4_MG | ecosystem: Environmental > Aquatic > Freshwater > River > Microbial mats | place: USA...
CAGAGAGCAATTCAAAGCGATTTTCGGTATTGATCCCATGGACATGGAAGACCGTGTAGAAAATGCAGCCTGGCAACAATTCAGAATGAATGCCATTAGCTCCTTGGTGGAAGAGTGCGTGGCCATTTGTCACGAAGAAGGGACGGCTGCCTCCGCTGCTGTATTTCCCTTCCCTCAGTTGGCCCGGGAGTATGTGCGCCAGGATTGGGCAAACTGGAATCTCGATTATTTCTTCCCGATGATTTACAAAAAAGACCATGATGGCAATGTGGGATGGGTTGGATTCGCCACGCAAGAAGGTGTGCGCGTAATGGAAGATGAGCAGCACCTGTTTACCGGCATTTTAGTCGACGATTATAAGAACAACCTGGGTGATTTTGAAGCAGCCATTGTACAGGCCCATAAAAATGGCGCTCGGGGCGTTACCTTTTTTACCATCCATTCATTAACAGACGAACACCTGGCCATCATTAAGAAATACCACGAGCAGTATAACAAGTAATAACGGGATGTTGAATCTCTTAGAATATATTAGCTGAGAAACTACTATTAAAAAAAAAACAACCACCCCACATAGCATTGAAAAAAGAAAAAGTTCTTCTCGATCATGTTTTCCTGAAGATGGGGTGGTGAATTAACTAATTTAAAACCATATCCAGCCTGGGCATCACCTTCTCTAAAGATGAATCCCTTCAGTATGTACCTTAGTATAGAGGGGGGTATCGATAAATTGTTGATGCCATTCTTCTTTGTGATAGATATGCAGCGACACTGACTGTCCGGAATTCACCTCCACCTGATAACGTGCATGTTGGTATTGATGCTCCACACTATAATCGACCTGATCAGGTGTCAGCACATAGATTTGCGGATCTTCATTGGGCCCGTCTTCCGAAGGAAATAAAAAGATGACTTCTGCATACGGATTCAATGACTGTATGTACTCCGTGGCCAATTTTGAAATGGCTAAAAGTTGTTTGTTCATGGTGCAAAAGTACAATTTACCCCATTGAAATTGAAATTCTGATTCCCTACTCATTCTTAAAAAAAGGAGGAGCCTCCATAACCTGAGTGGAACAAAAAGGATATAACGGCAGAATTAGGTAATCTCCTTTTAATACAGGTTTCCTTACGTGACAATACCAGTAATGAGAAGTTCGCCAACTCTATTGAGAGGCTTGAATAATGGCTCAAACCTGATCTGAAACCGGATGATAAGCTTCCCGGTGAAGAAACTTTTGAGCTTCATTCATTTTTTTTGTTACCCAGGGAACAGCATGACATGTTTACTGTTTAAATACTTGGGGGGATTTTCAGTAAATCAATCCCCCCAGTATTTACATATTGCATAAGATGTTATTCGACTACTATTTTGACAATAGCTGAATTCAGGTCATCTTCAATTTTTAATAAATAAAGCCCTTTGCTTTCTAATCTAACTTCAGTTACAGCCTGATCAATAACACCCACCTGAACTTGTGAGCCTGTTGAACTATAAATGATGTATTTCTTGCCAATGTAATCTTCGGCGTAAAGCTTAGTAAGTCCTCTACTTGGATTTGGAGCAAGACGTACAGCCTTGTTAACCTGATCATCAATACCTGTTGGTGTATCACCGGAACTTACCAGTACTGATTCTCCATTAGTATTTTCATAAATGGCTTTTACAGCATACACAGTATTACTGTTACCGCCATCAATGGTGTAACTTAAATCCGTCGTTTCGCCTAATTTTTGAGTACCTTCATAGATCTCATATCCCACCAGTACCCCGTCACTACAGGCATTCTGATTACTTTTAACAATGCGAACATCATCGATTGCCGTATTATACCCATTGGAATACTCGTATACAAATGCAATTTGTACGGTTTCTCCGGCATAATCACCAAGCGAGACCGAAATCTCCTCTGCATACTTATTCTCAACATCTCCACCGTCCAGGATAAATGCCTCTTCCCAAGCACCATTCACTTTTACCATAACGCGTAAAATCGTTGGGTAATCAGCTTCACTGAAATAGTATAAGGCAAATCTTAATTGTTCATTTGCTCCAATCGCTACTTCAGGTGTTGTTAGCCAATTATACTTAGGCATTCCAAGTTCATTACCCGCTTCCCAATAAATTGCAGCCGCATAATTTCCTTTGTTTACATTGTTGTACTTCTTATTACCAAACGAATGTGGCATGCAATGGAACCAGTAATGCCGGTGACTCAATTTAGAAGATAGCTCCACTAAATTACCAGCCAAATCATCACTCCGCATGGTGGCCCAACCATTAGGTACCCACTCCTGCTCAAATGGTTGATTTAATTTTCCGGTAATCAGGTCTTCCTCTGTTAATGTACCAGTAGCCGGTTCTTTCCAGTTTAAGGTAACTGAACCTGAATGATCAGTTAAAGCTACATCAACCGGAGCACCAAAATAATAATCTCTTACAGAAACATGATTTTCTTCTTGTACATCCACTTCACCATAACCATTATCAACAGTTAGCGTCACTGAATATTCACCAGCTTCCAGAAAACGAACAGATACATATTGATCATTCAAACCAGTATTATTCACCAATTCATAAGTCGCTGGTGCGATTGACCATTCTGTAGACCTTACATATGGATGTCCGGTGGATTCATCAAAGAAATTCACAATTAAACCTTTAGGTCCTTCTAATGAACCAGAAGTTGTAAATGCAGGTGCTAATGGGCCTAATGGTTGTGGATTTCCATAATAATAAAGAAACTCATCCCATTTTGTTTCAGAGAACTTCAGGAACTGATCCGCTTGTAAATAATAATCGGCATTACCATTATTAGTTATATCATTTGCAAACCAAATCTTCAATCCGGTTGCTTCCGGTGAATCGTAATTATTTTTACCGAATTTGATGATACTACTGTTATAAGCTGCTAATAATTCATCTGCCACATTAAAAAGTTCATTCGAAATACCTGTTTGCCCTATTAAAGATTGTAAGAAACCTCCTAAATCGCGGTGTTCTCTGCAATTACCGGCATTATGATAGAGTGCATCGTTATAAGCATTTCGGAATGGTGAATTGCTTGTTTGACATTCGATGATGGCTTGATCGGCAAAATTATTCAATGCCGGAATGAAGCTTTCTTTAAACACTTTGGTATCAATGGCAGCTTGTGTGGTATTCCAAGGATCAGAACCACCGGCCACGTATACTTCAGTAAATTTATCAACGATGTTAGTTGCCAGCTGTTTTGGATCCAGTTGAGGATTCGTGTTCAAATCTGTAAATTGAGTTGTATAATCCCAACCATTACCGGGTTCGTTCATCTCTGAAGCAATCACGATATCCGCATAATCTTTTAGTTCATATACTGTTTCCACCTGTCCAAGCAAGCACAGATCAAAGCCAAAAATGGTGAAACCTTGTCCATCCGTCTCTTTAAACGCTTTCACCGCTTTAGTCAGATCCCACAATGGCATCTCTCCTACTGCATTTTTCCAATCCAGATCTTTTTCTTCTCTGAAAATACCTGTTCCATGATCCCACACATTACAGCCAAAATTTTCAGCGGGATATTTCGCTTTGCAATACAAGATGAACTCTTGTAAAGTGTGATACTCATTCATATCAATATCCTTCATAAAGTCAGCCTGAATCAATGGTGAAATGATCACATCGTTCATTCCATCTTCATCACGCTGGATGTAATACATGCCATCTTTATGGTCGTTGTCACTGTCATAATATACCAGGTAATTAATATCCCCTTCAACAGAACCATTGACTTCCCATTCATTAATGTCACGACGACCATTTAGATTTTGCCCATCTTCGTATAAGTATACCATGTATGTCCACTTCGCCTGGCCACATTCAGCACTTAAGTCAAGTACCAAAGGCTCATTTGATGCATCGTGCGCAATGGTTAACTGAGCTTGTTCAGGAGTGCCTGTCTCTTCAGTTGGTGCATAAGTAACATAAACAATTGTTTCTTCTTTGGAAGCCAATACATTGTCAACGCCATCGGTTTTCAATGTAAAGTTATCACCCGATAGTTGAATATCTTGAATGGTTAAGTCTTCAGTACCGTTATTTCGAAGTACAACCGGATACTCATAAGAATTATCCAAACGTACTTGGCCTAAGAAACATGTTTCGCCGGCCGAAAGGGATTGATTATCATATACCACATCTAAATCTTTACCAGTAGTGGCAAACACCTGAATGTTATCAAAAGCAACGCCATTGGCACCATCATCCCCATCAGAATACATTATTGCCAACTGGTAATTAGCTGTCATTACTGATGCAGGCAGGGTCATCTCAAAGGTGGTCCAGTCTGTAGCCGGTTCTAACACATGCAATCTTTCGTACGTATCATTGCTGGTAGCACGTCCTTTTAAAATGAACCGATCTACGCCATCAGCGATGTAATCAAATTTAACGGTTACTTCGGCATATTTATCGAAATCAAGCGTTGGAAAACCCACAATATCATATGGATTAGCCTGCTCTGACTCAGATAAATTAACCGCTACAAACGCACCATCATTAGCCGGGAAAGAGTACGTTGCATTGTCAAAATCAGCCTTGGTGCCACCTGCAAAATCAGTTGCGCCACCACGGAATCGCCAGTAATATTCACCTTCAAAATCTTCTGAATACTGCAACAATTCAGGCTGATAAACAGATCTATAGGCTTTTTTATCCAACTGACTTTCCAAACCAGCACTATTTACCAGAGAAACCTGGTAAGCATAATAGCCAGTCCGAAGGTTCTCATCCAGGTATTCAGAGGTGGCCGGATCAGTTACTGATGCCACTAATTCATCATTGCGATATACATTATACTGGGTAAAATCATCACTGGTAACAGCAGGTGTTTTTCGCATTAAACGAATATCATCCAAACACATTTCTATGCCATCATTCCACTCGTGAACAAATGCCACATTAACAGTTTTATTCGGATAGGCTGCCAACGACACCTCCACTTCTGAAGTCATATCATGAAAAGGTGTATTCTCATCAAAAGCAAGTATTTCATGCCAGGTATCTGACCCAACTTCTTTAATCAAAACATAAAACTTGGTAATCCAATTTTCACCAACATTATTGGAGTACCATGTATAGAATCTAATTACGTCATCTGTTTCAGTGGTTACTTGCGGGCTAATTAACCAAGAACAATCTTTACTGCCATAACTAATCGTTGCACTGTAATCACCACTCTTTATACTATTGGCTTTACCGTTCCATGAATCTTTATCACCTAAATACCAATTACCTTCATCAGCTTGCGTATCTCTTAACTCCCCATTAATGGCATCCGATTTTTTTAATGACCATCCTTCAGAAGCAAAGGGTAACGTTTCGAAATCCTGGTAGAATCGGTATCCATTGAGGGCTGAGGGCCACTTAACAGTTACGTTATTCAGCTCGTTTGTGGTAGTAACCGGTTTAATACGCTGAACTAAAGCTGATCCATTAACTACCTCCAAGGCATTCTCAAACTCCTTAACAATGGTTCCGTTAACGGTCACTTTAACAGTTTTCTCACCCAGTGTTTGATAGGTGCCTGTCACCTTTTCGGTATTTACACCAGTAAAAGTAGCGTTATCACCCATTTCCCAGGAAAATGATGTAGCAGACCCTTTAATATTTGCTGAGATCTCTACTTCTTCATCAATTCCAATCTGAAAATCAGAAACATTAAGTGTTACCTCAGGGTTAATGGTTGTAGCATTATTAGTAACAACAGCTGATGCTTCGGCATCATACATCGCCTTAACTTCCACCGAATAAGTTGCCGGTGCTAAATTCTCAATGGTACAGTTTCTGACATCAGCTCCATAGGTTCCAAATTCATCTCCATCAAGAGATACCACATACGAGGTAGGTTCTGGTAATGTAAATGAATTGGTGACACCTTCCTTATCTTTAATAGAGATATTATCAAGTGACACTTTCGTTCTCATGCCACTGGTATTTCGTTCAATTTGGTGATGCACAAATGCGACCTGAACAAACTGATACACGTAGTCTGATAAATCAATCTTATATTCCTGATAAGAGGTTACCCCACTATCTGACTCAAGCTTTCTATCCAGCTCTACCCAACCTGCTTCTGCTTTTATCATCACGATAAATTCGGCCGGATACTCTGAAGTATTTCTGAATTTCATCCGGTACGAAAGCTCCTGATCGGCAAGTACAAATTTTGATGGAGCAATCAACCAGTTATACTCAGGACGGTTGTTCTTTATAATGGCGGCTCCACCACCTCCGTAATAATCATCCGGATGAGTGCTTAATTCCCAGCGTGTTTGGTTGCTGGCAATTATTTCTAAAGTACCGTCTAAAGCTGTTGATTTTCTGATTTCCCAACCCTGAGGAGTAACAGTAGATGACTCAAACCCCTGTTCATCATCAAAATAGGATTCTGTAGGGCTTAACCAGGATACATTAATGGTATTGTAATAGGGATTGGCTTGAACAGACTGAGGTTCTACATTTGAAGGTGTTGAAAGATCTTTAACTTCAATGGTCTTTGTTTTGGCTTTAGTTTCGGTGTCGTCCGTAACTGATAAGGTAATGGTCTTTACCCCTTCAGTAGAATACTGAACAGTTACCGGACCTTCCAATGTTGAGGTACCTGGCGTTGCACCTTCACCAAAATTCCAGGCATAAGAATTAATATTCTCACCATTTGAGGTATTTGTAAAAGTAACATCTTCGTTTAACCCAACAATACTAGCGTTTATTGTAAAATCTACTACTAATCCGGCTGCCTCAATATTGATGGCATAATCTTCTGTTTCACCATATTGATAAATTTTACATGGTAATTGTGTCTGATCATCACTTTGATTTACAATTCGTAATAAAGTTAAACCAGTACTTGCATTTAATGGAACGGCCACAACAGCATCAAACACCCATCCCGGTTCGATTTCTATTTCTCCTCCTGCCATGATTTCCGTATCTACAGGATCAGGTCGTCTTGTAAAAGTGATTTTTTCAGCATCTTCAAATGATCCTGAACGATCAAAATCAAGAAATGCGACCATGACATCATTAGCACTATACTTATCACCTTCCGTAACCTTTAATGAGAAAGTTGTACCGGGTACAGCTGTATAGATTAAATCATGATTTTCAGTAAAATTACTATATGCCTGGTTAAAGCTTTTATTTATCACCTCATCATTGATATTTACCTCAACAATGCAATTATTAGTATTACCATTATTATCTGGTTCTACCGAACAATAACCTTCCGGCAATTGTGCTTTGGCAAGTGAACTGATAAGTATAATACTCATCAACAAAAATTTGTAACTTTTTTTCATAAAAATTGATTTAAAAGGAAATTAATTCCTTTGATTAATATTTATCTAGTTTTTGGATTTTCGGAATTTAATGGAGTTCCCTTGCTAGCTTGTATTCTCATAACCCTCACCTGTTGTTCTTCTTCAACTATCACTAAATATTGTGTTCAATAGCATCTTGAGAATTTAGTTTGAAATGGATACTTACCATTAAAACAATCTGATATATCTGATTTTTTCATACTCCCTTTTATGTAACCTTTGTGTAATAAACTCACTCTTCCATCGCAAAAAAACTTTGCACCTTTATTAATTGCATTGCATAATATTGCTCTTATCAATAATCAAAAATTACCAGAAGCTTATATAGAATTGTTTCATTATTATCAGTTTGGTAATGAACTAATACAATAACTATACATTTGAAAAACCATTTACCCTGATTAAAAAATAATATTTTTTTAACTTATCATTAATAACCTACTCGCTATAGCTAACCTCGTTCACTACAATAACATCTCAAATACAATTTGATTGAGGTAGTAACGATGGCATCTGTCGCACATTCTTTAGTAGTAAATATATTGATGAGAATATTGTATTATTAACACCATATGGGTATATATCTGTGTTGTTAGAAAGTCTGAAAATTCTCTACATATTGATCCTTTATTCAGACAAAAGACAGTATCAGTAATTTCTGTAAAAATCCTATGCATGCCGACGGTATTTTCAAAAGGTTATCTGGCCTACCTGAGCCACATCCTTGCAATCACTTGAACTAAACCAATGAATCTTCTGACACCTCCGTTACATCACTACTGAAATGATGCAGAGACTGTAAGCTAAACCTTTGTCAGTATACCCCGTGTTAAAGCACCTAAAAGCCTGTCGAAAATCATGCGATAATCTTTTCTCACCTTGTGTAAATCCTATTTCTTTGCGCCCTCATTGTTAAAATCATCACACATCATGCAACGAATCGCATTATTTATAACATTTGGATTGCTATGCCAGCTTTCCTTGGCACAGGATATGCTGCGCGTAAAAGAAATTGTTACAGATTTGAGTTCGCCAGCTTATTATGGCCGGGGCTATGTGAATAAAGGAGATAGCCTCGCCGCTGATTACATTGCCCGGGCACTGAAAAAAAGGCGCATAAAGCCCATAGAAAACAACTATTTTCAGCGCTTTCGGATGGGGATAAACCGCTATACAGATACTCCACAACTTAAAATCGATGGCAAAGTACTCAGTAACGGTATTGATTGGGTACCCTATCCCACTTCGCCAACTGTTCATGGTACCTTTCCGGTTATCTGGATTACCCAAAAAGACCTGATTCAAAAGAAGGCTTTCCGGCAATTGTGCCAACAAGACCTGGCCAACAGCTTCATCACCTTTGATACCTGTGTCGTTAACAATAAAGAACTCTACCGATTGGCCCGCAACCTGTTTACTTCCGGCCCCTATCTTGCCAAAGGCATTGTGGATGCCGTTGAATCACCTAAGTTCTCGGCCCGCCGTTATGTATGTGATTATGTAACCCTGAGAGTTCGTCGCGAACACTGGACCCGTGAAGTGAAGGAGATTGAAGTGGATTTAGATCATGCGTTCATTGAAGACTACACCTCTCAAAATGTAATGGGTTTCATCCCTGGAAAATCAGATACTTGCATCACCTTGATTGGTCATTACGATCACCTGGGCATGTTTGGTGAAGTCATGTATCCCGGTGCCAATGATAATGCCAGCGGTGTCGCCATGATGCTGGAGCTGGGCGATTACTTCAAAAAACACAAACCCCGCTATAGCATTCAACTGATTTTCTTTGGTGCTGAAGAAGCTGGTTTTTTTGGTTCCACCCATTATGTGGCCCACCCGGTTTATCCCCTTGAGAAAACTAAAATGGTGATTAACTTTGACATGGTGGCTTCGGGCACAAAATGGACTGAACTGATACAGGCCACTCTCTACCCTTCAGTGGAAGAGACTTTTGTGAAAATAAACTCCAAAAATAACTACATCAAACACCTGAAGCCAACAGGTTATGAAGCCTCCTCTGATCACATTAACTTCCATGACAAAGGAATTCCGGCCATATTCTTCTGGACAGCCGGTGGCAATGAGTTTTACCATGAACCCGGTGACCTCCCTGACAGCATCTCCTATCCGGTATTTGAAGGGATTTACAAATTGGTGTGTGACTTTGTGGAGACCTATCAGTAGTTTTCTTCACTCCTAAGCTTGACCTTTTCACAGTCCATCTAAACTGAAAAACCAAATATGCTGCCAAGGTACCAAGACGTTAGGCTTTCACTTTGCGTCCCGCTGCCTTAACGGTTTTATCCTGGCTTATTTTTTAATACCGATCAAACCAAAATGATTGATAAAAAATCAAACTTTGCTTTTGTATCGGTATTTTACCAGCGCAATTTGATATTTAATCGACATAATAATCATTTTGAAATGCAATTGATACAACACGTCTTTTCCCCTTACCAACCAATAAATCAGCAATTGCGGAGGCTATTTCACCACCGGAGATTTTATCCAGCCAGAAAAACTCACCTACCGGATTCACTTCCAGAAAGACATATTCATTTTCGGGCGTAAGAATGAGATCGGCTGCCCCATAATTCAGGCTCAGTTGATCCATGAGTTGCAATAGCTGTGTTTCGATTTTTTCAGGAAGCTGAAAAGGATGCCACTGATCCACAAAATTAGCCCCTTCTCTTCGCCAATCAGTTTTGGCCCCATCCATTTTTTGCGAATCAACGGCATAGGTAAACAGGCGATCGCCCACAATGGTCACGCGCAATTCCAACTGCTTCTCAATGCTTTCCTGAAATTTCATGGGGCTGATCTGCAAGCTCTCTTTGTCCTCCAAATGCACTGCTTCCACCCGATTGGTGAAAACCACATTTTCAACCCCATCTTTATAAATGGCAAATGAACTCTGCATCTTGGTGATAATCCCTTGCGGATAGCTCTTATAAAAGTCTTCCAGAGCAGTGGCATCATTGGTCACCAAGGTATTGGGAATACGCAACCCAATTTCCTGAGCCAATTTTAACTGAAGATGCTTATCCGAGGTGCGACGTACATTTCGATAATCATCCAGTTTAAATACATCCGACGTTTCCATCACGCCTAACATCACCCGCCGCGACTCTTCCAAAATGGCCTTGCGATAATCAGCCGGGATAGTATTGTCCAGGGCTTGCCCGAGGTAAAAACGGCGGTACCAGATGGCTTCAAATGCATCCAACTCATGAGATGCTCCATTCGTTCGGATCAGGGTTTTCAGCTCCCCGTTGCTGATATATTGTGATACACACACTTCAGAAGGATATAAGTCGGTATTAAACCGCACAACTTCAGCCCCTTTCTCCTTCAAGTATTGGGTCACTTTTTCAATGCTGTAATTATCGTTCTGATGTGTGATGATAAGTACTTTCTTCATATTGTTTGATCTTTCTAATTAAGGTTTGAGCAATGGCATGCGAAATGGGTAAGTTTAGTTCCTTTTCGAGCATCCCCCACTCCCCGATGGGATTAACTTCCAGAAATACGAATGAATGATCGGGTGTCTCCACAAAGTCCATCACCCCAAATTGCAATTCCAGATTCTGCATCAGGTGGGTGACTTTTATTTTTAATGCTGCCGGCAAGTCCCCTATCCGCCAATTCACTTGGGAATTACTTTTTATATCGGGACTATTGCTGGTCAACTCTTCATTCAAAATCTTTCCACAGAAAAACTGACCATCGACATATACCACCCGGTATTCAGCCAGTTTCGCCACCTCTTCCTGAAAAATCATGGGACAATATTGCACCGACTGCAACTCCTTCAAATCCGCTTCCTCCACTTTGCTGGTTCGAAAAGCAGCGCCATTTCCACCCATCGTGACCGACAAAACGGTTTGCATTTTAGTGATCATCTTTCCATTCACCTGATAAAAAAAGGATTCAATGCGTTGGGGATTATTAGAAACCAAGGTGGCCGGCATAGGCATATTGACTCGCCTTGCCTGCTCCGTCTGATACAGTTTATTACCTGCCCGTTCGACCAGGTGCAATGGATCCAGCCACAGCGAATCTTCCATCAGGTGCAGGAAATTTTGTAAGTGAGTAGACGCCTCATTGGTGCAATACGATGCATATTCAGGATCCAGATCGTCGGGCATTTGAAGTTTCCACAAGCGCCTGTACCAAATCCCTTTGATTTGATCCACAGGATATTCATTACCATTAATATGTAGGTACTTCTCCACGCATCCCCCATTCATATGCTGAAAATCAAGATGTACCTGTGTTGGATACTGATCCACATTAAAACGAATAGTTTGGTATCCCGCTATTCTCAAATGCTGTTCAACCTTATCAATGGTGTAAAAATCCCGGCTGTGGGTAATCAGTAGAATGAAACTCATAAAAAATAAAAGAGAAGAGGCTGTCCTAAACGATAATCAAATGACTATACAAAGGCTAATTGAAATATATCAAAGGAAAGTATTTTGGAACAGCCTCCTGAATTAACTATAAAGCGTTAATGATTCATCTGCAATGGAATATCATTAGAATTTATAGTCTTCATCGTTATCCGATGGATACTTCATAGTCACATCACCTTCATCGCTGTCAGAAGGATACTTCATGGTTTGGTCCAAATCAAAAGCAGGCTTAGAAATAATCACTCGTCCACCTTTTGATTGTTGCTTCTCTGTTTCTGACATTTGGTTTTCCAAAAACTTAGCGAAAAATGGTTTTTTCATCATTGAGTCGTTTAGTGTTATGTCTACTCTATTCGGTTTTCGACAGCCCCGTTGTATGAATGCCAAAAATAGAGGATGCTACTCCGGTATTCTCGGAGTGGAAATAAAATGCGCTTACCCAGGTTTGTTCTCTCTGATTCTAAATACTTTGTTTTTGGAAAAAATTTGATTCCCGATTTTTTCACAATCAATTTGGCTTTTATCTCGTAAAGCAGATCTCTATCGTCCTCCATTTTTTTACTATCATTGCAGCTGCAAACACACATATTTAGATATCATGAACTCACTGATAGCTGCTGATCAACACTTTTTAGTCTTAATGATGGTATTTGCCGCTGCCGCTTTTGGCATCTGGTCGGAACATAAAAAATGGTTTGGAAAAGTATCCGGTATCCTGGTCACTATGATCTCCATGTCGGTACTCGCCATGGCCGGGGTGGTACCGGTGGGTTCAGGAACAGATGTATCGGTACCTGTGTATGACATGGTGTTTGATTATTTTATCCCCATCTCCATACCCATGTTACTGCTTAGCTCCAACATTATCAAAATAATCCGGGAGAGTGGGAAATTACTCATCGCCTTTATCGTCGGTGCCATCGGCGTGGCGATTGGTTGTTTTGTGGCTTTTTACATCATTGACCTGGGCGAAGATGCTGGCAATACGGCCGGTGTAATTGCCTCCACTCTGGTGGGTGGTAGCATTAATTTTATTGCCACAGGGGAAACGCTGAACTTCAGTACCAATCCGTATTTCTCAGCCACCATTGCGGTTGATAATTTCGTGGCCAACCTGTATGTGTTATTTCTCTTTTTAGTACCGGCCCTAGGTTTTCTGGCCCGTTTTTTTGCTAAACCCAAAGCCGAAAATGGTCAGGAACAAACAGAATCGTCGACTAAAACCGGGATCTCCATGGAAAAGATGGCCATCTCCGTGTGCTTAGCCATTACCATTGCCGCAATTGGGAAATGGATTTCACCCTACATTCAAAATGTATTACATACCGATCTAAATCTTAGTATTCTCCTCATTACTGTTCTGTCATTGGCAGCCGCCAACCTCTTCCCTAAACGCTTAAAACCGTTGGAAGATACCGCCTTTTCCATTGGCTTATGGATGATGTATGCTTTTCTGGCCGTCATTGGGGCAGCCACTAACCTGCAGGAAGTCTTAAAAGTAGGGCCTAACTTGCTATTGTTCTACCTGATCATCATGATCTTCCATTTTGTGTTCCTGCTCCTTACCGCGAAACTATTCAAGCTGGATGTGTATGAAGTCATTATCTCCTCAGCTGCCAACATCATGGGCCCGTCTGTAGCCGCTCCCATGGCAGCCTCACTGGGACAAAAGAAACTGGTAACTCCAGGTATTTTGGTGGGTATCCTGGGCTATGTCATTGGTACTTTTGTGGGAGTTAGTATTGCATTGGTATTAACGTAGGGAACAAGCTAAATGTAAAAAAGAGAATTGCTGAGGCAAGAAAGGGAAAACAAAAAAGAACAGGTAAAAAAGCTGGATATTGACGTCAGTAACACCTTGCACCCTACTATGCAACCAGTTCAAAGCACGTTACCTTTTAACTTATCTTTTTATACTTTTTACTTCAATGAACTTTCACATCATTTAGAACGAAAACAAATTACTTCTATTTGATTTCTACTTGTGGTAAAAAACAAGGATTTATATAAATTCGCTCGTCTTACCGTAATCACATAATGTATATTAGAAAATGAGTGGATTTTTTGGCAGTATCTCTAAAGAAGACTGCGTTACTGACGTTTTTTATGGGACCGATTATCACTCCCATTTAGGAACCAAGCGAGCCGGAATGGCTTTTTTCTCCCCTGAAAAAGGATTTCAACGGGCTATTCACAGCCTGGAAGATGGCTACTTCCGAAATAAATTCGAAACCGATATTGAGGATTTTGATGGCAATAGCGGAATTGGGGTCATTTCCGACATGGAAGCCCAACCCATTATTGTGACAACTCATTTGGGACGATTCGCCGTAGCTACCGTTTCAAAGATTGTCAATATCGATGAATTGGAAGAACGTTTTATCAAACAACACCGTACGTTCTCAGAGACCAGCCAGGGTAGTATCAACCCCACCGAATTGGTATCGATGTTAATTGCCGAAGGGAATACCTTTCTGGAAGGTATTGAAAATGTCTACAATAGTATCAAGGGCTCTTGCTCCATGCTGATCCTGACTGAAGATGGACTGTTAGCAGCCCGTGATAAACTGGGTCGTACACCCATCATTCTGGGTAAAAAAGAGAATGGATACGCTGCTTCTTTTGAAACATGTGCCTTCTCAAACCTGGATTATGAAATTGAGAAGTACCTGGGACCGGGCGAGGTGGTGAAAATTACTGCCGATGGACATGAACAACTGCGTAAGCCAAATGAAAAGATGCAAATCTGTTCCTTCCTGTGGGTTTATTATGGATATCCGCCATCTTTCTATGAAGGTATCAATGTGGATGAAAGTCGTTACCGCTGTGGTGCTGCCTTGTCGAAAAACAATGGGATGGAAGCTGATTTCGTAGCCGGTATTCCTGATTCAGGCGTCGGTCATGCCATGGGATATAGCCATGCTACCGGTGTACCATTAAAACGTCCTTATTCCAAATACACACCAACCTGGCCACGGAGTTTTATGCCACAAAGTCAGAAAACACGTGACCTGGTGGCTAAAATGAAGCTGTTGCCTAACAAAGCCTTGATTGAAGGCGGGCGTGGTATCTTCTTAGATGATTCCATAGTACGGGGCACTCAGCTGAAGGACAACGTGAAGGACCTACACAAAGCTGGCATCAAAGAGGTGCACGTGCGCATCGCCTGTCCTCCCCTGACCTACCCGTGTGAATTCCTGAATTTCAGCCGTTCCCGCTCCAACATGGATTTGGCTACGATTAAAGCAGCTAGCAAGCTGGAAGGTAAGGAAGATGTTGACATGAAAGCGTATTCTGATTGCAACTCGGATAAATACAAAGCCATGGTGGAAGAGATTCGGGAAACACTGGATTTAACCTCTTTGAAATTCCAGAAACTGGATGATTTAGTGGAGGCCATTGGTTTGCCGAAAGAGAAATTGTGTACGCATTGTTGGGATGGTTCCAGTCATTTCTAATCACGAAATCAATACTCGCTCATAATAGTAAGGCCGCATAAAGCGGCCTTATTTTATATGCGTAAAATAGTTTCCTATCAATTGCAGTAATCGATCCTTTTTAATCGGTTTTGCAATATAATCATTGCACCCTGCTTCTAATGCCTTCTCCCGATCACTGCTGTGTGCATATGCCGTTTGTGCGATAATTATCACATCTTTGTTAAATTCCCTTATTCTACGCGTTGCTTCATATCCGTCCATTATGGGCATCTTGATATCCATCATTATCAGATCAATATTGGGGTATTTTTGGCATACATCTAATGCCTCTACTCCATTTCCGGCATGAATAATTTTATTACTGATATTTTTAAGGATAGTTGCTAAAAATACATCATCAATCATCTTATTATCCTCTACAATTAAAACATTTAGCTTAGACACTATCCTCTCCTGATGCACTTTAGGTGTCGCTTTACTATGAGTATTGGTACTTTCGTTACTTTCTAAATCAGCTTTTAATGGTAAGGTAAAATAAAACTGAGAACCTTTATTCTCCTGTGATTGAACCCATATTTTGCCTCCAAGCATTCCTACAAATGCTTTTGATATTGTTAAACCTAAGCCTGCCCCTTCATATACTTTCTCATCCCTTATATCAGCCTGAACAAATCGGTCAAATATACTACTTATTCGATCCTCAGGAATACCAACACCCTCATCCTTAACCCAGAATTCGAAAAAACTATTCGTCAAGCGACAACCATACCAAATACAACCTTTATTCGTAAATTTAACAGCATTTTTAATTAAATTAGAAAGAATTGCATAGATTTTGCTTCGATCTGTTTCAATAATCAAATGACTTTCGGGCAGCATGTTTTCTATATATATCTGTATTCCTTTTTCTTCTACCAAAGGCTTAAAAATGGTATACAACTCCCTGAATAATTCATTCAAATTAACGCTGGAAAGGGATAATGCCATTTGGCCCGACTCTATTTTTGATATATCAACCAAGTCATTAATAATATTCAACATACGCTCGCCGCTCATTTCAATAACACTTAGATATGAATGTCGCATATCGCTGGTCAGATCAGACTCTTGCAAAAGTCTTGAAAAGCCTAATATTCCATTCATCGGGGTGCGAATTTCGTGACTTAGATTGGCTAAAAAGGCTGATTTTAATTTATTGCTTTCTTCTGCACGTTCTTTTGCTCGTAACAATTCTTCTCTAGATTGACTAACCGTATCAATCATTTTATTTAATGTATTACTCAATACAATAATTTCTTTCGTATTCGTCATGGGCATGGGATCAACAGGCAGGCCTTCTTCATTGGTACGACTAATTGACTGAACAAGCATATTGAGAGGATTGGTAATACTGCGAGACACAACCAAAGAAATTACCAACGCAATAATTATCAAGGAGAACGAAAACAATAAAATGGTAGAAATCATTTTTTGAATAATAATTTCAAAATCATCTTTATAAACTGAAGAACCAATGTACCATCCCAAAGGTTCATAATAGGTCATAAAAGCTTTCTTTGGGAAACGGTATTCTCCTTCAAAACCAGGCTTATCCCAATCATACGTAAAAGACTGTGTTTTAAGAGCTGCTTCACTCAACTCGTCAAAAAGATAATTACCTGTAGTAGGATTAATTAATTTGCTAACGTTTTGCCCAGTCAGATTTGGATGTGCCAACATATCTTTATCCGCATTGAACACAAAGAAATAGCCACTCTCCCCGATTTTTTGTTTGTGAACCATTTTATTTAAATCAGCTATTACTGCCTTAATTCTATTCTGCACATCCGCCTGTATATCGTCCACATAAACCCCACTCCCCACTATCCAGCCCCATGGTTTAAACATTTTCACATACGACATTTTTTGCCTTAATTCGGTTCGACCTTCAGGAATTGGTTTTGGCCACAAATAATCAACAAATCCCTCACCTTCTTTCAAACACACCTCCACAAATGCTCGTCCAATATTCTTTTCTTCTCCTAAACCATGAAAATAAATAGTATCATCCATAGTACTTCCTATAAGTTCCGGCATAAATGGGTGAACAACCATTAATGGATATGGCTTTGTTGTGTCATTCACCCAAAAATAGCCAATCCCCTCGCTATACCTGGCATGGGCAATATCAGCGGTCGCTCTTCGCTGAGCTTCCAATTCCGTCAACTCTCCACTTTGATATCTTTTGTAGGCATTTGTAATCATCGAATTGACTAACATTACATTATTCTGCAACTCAATTTCCCGACGAGCAAACATAATTTTTTCATGATACAAGATACTACTATGGAGTGATTCCACATGATTTCTGGTAGCATCCAGTAAATTCATGGCATTATCATTTATGGCCGAAGCCATTTCATGTTTTACCTCATTTATTATAAAGAAAGTAACAATGGAAAGGGAAATAATCAACACCCCTATAATGGCAACAGATATTCTGGTCTTTAAAGAAAAGAAAGCTTTGTGTTTCATTGACTTTTAATGAATTAATCCGCCTTAAAAGAATACCATGAAATGTACCAAAAATAACACACCAAAGCAACTAAACATTTGACTTTCACATGGCTAATATTATCCACATAGCATTGATGGAGGAGATTTGCGAGTCGTTAGATTTACCATCTTGAAATCTCAGAAACCTGATAACTTGATTGGAACCATAGAATAATCTATGGAAAAACTATATATATACACCTGGGATGGCCCCAGTCATTTCCAGAATGATCTGAAACAATAGAAAAACAGAAAGGGCAGCCTGAAAATGATTCAGACTGCCTTTTATATTATGTGATAGAAATATTAATCATTGACCATTAATAATCAACCATTATTATTGCTTACTCCACCACTGCTGCATCAATGGGCGAGTTGCTTTTTACCAAAATAAAACTGGAGATAGCATAATAAGCATGTTTATTCTCCATTTCGGTTTTGAAATCATTGGTCCAGGCCTCCAATTCATAGGTATAACAAAACGATTCGGCTGCCATAGACTGATCAAACACATCGGTTCGTACAGGCACTTCCATTCCCGGACACCAACCCGCCCGATCGGGCTCCCAGTTACCACCTTGCGGACGCACCGCATTGCGATCACAACCAATCCCTTTCATTTCATGTGTAAATAAGGGTGCATCATCAATGAGCACATGATGTGTACGAAAACACCACTCGGCACACGGACGACCGTCATTGGCCATCGGAGTAGCATGTCCCCATCCGCTTATGATGGTGCGAAAGGAAGTCTCTTCTGCATTGGCAGGGATCGAGATACATTTACCCACTATAAAATCATTGACCTCTCCATAGGGAATCCCGGCTAATGAGTTTTGGGCATAATCCAATACAGGTGTAATGGCATAATATTTATAATCGGGAGTACCTTCCATCACTTCAAAATCGATGGAACATAACCAACCGTCCTGTCCCCATACTTCAATAAAAGATTGCAAATTTACCTCACCGGTTAACACCCCCTTGAAAGCCGTGACATCAATGGGAAAACCTTTAAATAATTGGGAGTTATCCACTCCATACGGGGTGATATATCGGCCAATCTCCAGCCATTGACCACTTTCCGGATGCTTCAGGCGCACATTGGCAAACATGTCCCAGGCATTACAACCGCCCTCGGGACAACGCAATTTCACAAACATGGTGATGTTTTCAACTTTCGTGGGGTCAATGGAAAATAAAAACCTGCCTTCTGCCTTCTGCAAATAACTACCACCAAAAGCCAATCGCTGTTGATCAAAAGTGGAGATACGTACTAACTTGGCCACTCCATTGGCTTTCAAGGTTATTTTTTTCATCCCTTCCTGCCCACCGGTCACGCTTAACTCACCGGTCAATTCACCTTGCTGAGCAGGCCGGCAACGCACCTTGATTGTCGGGGTGTTATTCACCTGAGCGGCCGAGAGCGTTAATTGCTTAGTATAGGATTCATTTTCTGCTGTGAATTCAAAATCCCCGCTTATTTCTAAAGTGACGGATTGATGGAGATCTATTCCTTGTATCTGAAAAGTCTGATCCAGCGATGGGGCATTCATGCCCACGTTACCAAAGTCAGTGATTTCACCCACCAGTTTAAAGGTACCGGGCTCCTTTACTTCTGAATTATCAGAACAAGCACTCAAAAGAATGCTGGCACACACTGCCAGCCATAAAATTTTCTTCATGTCCATAGGTTTAGTTGTTCAGAAAGATCTCAAATAAAACATCTCTCCGATAGGATAGTTGCAGCAAGTAAACAATAAGCATTTATCCATGCAATGCCTGCATAACAGCCGATCCAATATCCCTCCCTATTTAAACATGACTCCTCTTTTCTACACTTCGATTAATCTGTTTTTAATCGCAAACATCACCATGTGGGCCGAGTTACGCGTACCTGTTTTCTGCAGCAACGCACTTCGATAATTATCAACCGTTTTGGGACTGATGAATAATTTGTCTGATATTTCATTGTTAGTATACCCTTGACAAATGTGCAACAGCACCTCTTTTTCCCGCGCTGATAAGGCAATCTCCCCATTCACAATGGCATCTTCCCCTTCGTTGCCAACCTTAAAAATTAACTTCCGCATCAAATCCCCCGGGAAATAACTTTCGCCCTTTACAACGGTACGCAAAGCCTGCTCCAACTGATCCTTACCGGCCTTTTTCAATACAAACCCCAACGCCCCAGCCTTAATCATCTTGTAATAGTATACTTCGTCGCCATAACTGGTGAGCGCAATGATTTTCAAATCCGGATCTTTTGCAATAGCTTTTTCAACAGCAGTCACACCATCCATCTCCGGCATGGAAACGTCAATAAAAACAACATCGGGGCGTTGCTTTTTTAAGGCTTCTAAAAAGATGGCGCCGTTTTCAGCTTCACCCACTACTTCGACACCCTCCATTTGAGAAAGCACAAATTTAACGCCCTCCCGAAACAAAGCGTGATCATCGACGACAAATACTCTGATTCTATTTTCACTCATCTTATTTCAATGGTATAAATGCTTTTACAACCACTCCCTGACCAACCTTAGATGCCACGTCAATATCCCCTGTTAGAGACTGAATGCGATTGGTCATGTTAAAGAGTCCCATCCCCTTTTTCTCTTCCATTGCTTTGGCCACATCAAAACCCACCCCATTATCGGAATAAATCAGGTGCATACCTTCTTTGAGCAATAAACGAATGGTCACCTTGGTAGCCTGTGAATATTTAAAACTGTTATTTATCAGTTCAACAATGACCCGATACAAGGTCACTTCAATATTCACTGGTAGCCGTTTGTCAAAATTAGTACTTACATTAAACCTTATTTTTTGGGCATCTTCTATTTTCTCTATAAAGGATTTAAGCGCGATAACCAGGCCAAAATTCTCCAATACATGAGGACTCAGATTATTGGAGATCTCAGATAGGGAAGTAATCGCTTCATCAATCGTACCTCCTACCTTCTCAAGAATGGTGCGGCGCAACTCATTATCCTGACAGTCCCATACCGATTGCACATAAAGCTTGACAGCCGACATGATGGGCGACACCCCATCGTGCAGTTCCTTGGCCACCCGACTTCGCTCCTTCTCTTCAGCTTCAATAACAGCATTAAATATGCGTTTTTGAAAACGTTTACGTTCAGAGATATTTCGTCCAACGGAAATGATTAATTCCCGCCCATCGTAATTGATTTTTTTAACACTGATCTCAATGGGTAATTCTTCTCCATTGACTGATTTCATCTGAACTTCCAGCATCAGGGTATCCTTTATCGCCAATTCATTTTTCATCACCGGTACTTTTTCTAACAAGTCCGCCGGAAAAAAATCAGTGAGATAGGTATTGACTTCCCCTTTCATACAAATACCGTAGCGATCACAAGCCGTCTGGTTGGCTTCAATAACTTTTTCATGTACCGGATCAATAATAAAAATAGAATCCCGTATGGCATTAAAAATCTCCCTGTATTTGATTTCTGTCTCTAACAATTTAGCCCTGACAGTGCTTTGCTCAGTCACATCGCGCACAATGGCCTGAACTACTTTTTTCCCCATTAAACTACTGGCCGAGAGGGATACTTCTGCATCAAAAGGAGTCCCATCCAACTTAAGGTGTCGCCACGAAAAAAACTGAGGCTCTCCGTTTAAAGCAGCATCCACACGACCACCGGCCATCTCATAACTTTCGTTTTCATCGGGTTGGTTAACAGGCGAAAAGTGATAGGGATGTTGGCCAATTATTTCCTCCCTGGCACAACCAAACAAGCGCAATGTACTTGCATTGCACTGGATAATCCTACCATTTTCAATAAACAAAATCGCATCCAATGAATTTTCAATGACGTGATCATACTCCTTCCGATAACGCTCTAATGTTTGCACTTTATGTTGATACTTGTTTTGCGTCTGACGCCAAATACGAAAAATGATCAGTGTGGTAAGTACAATAAAAAGCCCATCGGCCATCAACTCATAAACGACTGAATTCTTTGACAAATAGATCCAATGTGTCATCAGCAACTCCACGGAAAAAAACCAAAAGAAGCTAACCAATATATAAATGCTAATGATTTTGAAGCTTTCGTTTTTCATTGGCAACAGAATTCAGATAACAATAATACAGATTTTAACCCGAACTTAAGCAGACCTAACATGTCCTGGCTGAGAATTTGTTGATAAATACCATCAGGCTACTTCGTGGTGTTAATACAATGTAATTAGTATCGCCAGGCTTAAGTTATGCTATAGTTATCAGCAGATACCTTCCTGCAAGTTGCAGGAAAGAATTCTCCGACGAGGTAATCTCGCTGCACCTTGCAGGAAGAAAATCTAAGCGCAGAACTGTTTCCTGCTTCTTGCAGCACCCATTAAGGGTAAATCACCTGATCAAAAAGGGGTAATTCCCCCTAGCACATTTTTTGCCGGCGATTTATCTTTGTATTGGGTAGGATAAAATAGGGAATTAAAAATTTGAGGGGGATTAATTTCAATGGGAAAGGTGCTGAAAATAGGAATTGTCGATGACAATAAAGCTTTCCGTGAAAGTCTGCGATTTTTCACGGAAAGTATCCTAAAGCACCAGATTATTGCCGAAGCCCATGATGGGCAACACTACTTATCGATGGCCTTTGATCACATTCCGGATATTGTTTTAATGGATATCGAGATGCCAGGTATCAACGGAATGGAAACAACCCGCCAATTGATCCAACAAAACTTTCCAGCCAAAATCATCGCCGTCACCAATCACACCGAAAAATATCTGATCAAGGAGTTAATCGCGATTGGATTCAAAGGAACTGTTTTCAAAAACAATATTCACGCCGACTTACCGGAAGCTTTAGATAAAGTTGAAAAGGGACAACTCTATTTTCCGGCCAGGTACTTTTAAAAATCAGGGGGTTATGAAATACATTAATAACATGAAAATCGGAACTAAGCTGACGCTGCTGCTCAGCCTGGTTATGATCGTTATCTTTGCTGCCTTAGGCATTTACACGGTGACGATGCAAAGCAATCAAATCCATGAAGATACAGACTTGAGAATGACCGAACAGGTACATGACCTGGCCTTGAGTATTCATTTAGAAATTGTTAAAAACAATGAGAAAGTGGATTTAGCTAAAAATCTGGCTAACCAGTATCTTAAAAATCAAGGATCGATACAAATTAATAATCTGCAAAAGATCCACTATACTGCGATTAACCAGGTGAATAATTCATCAACTGAGCTGGAAGTAAACCAATGGTTATTAGACGGTGAGCAAATACAAAATAATTTCACATTTGTGGATGCCATTCAGTCCATGGGTATTGCAACAGCCACCATTTTCCAACGCATTCCGCAAGGTTATATTCGGATCTCCACCAATGTGATAAAGAAGGATGGCGAACGTGCTACAGGCACTTATATTCCAAACGACTCTCCGGTTGCGAAAGCCATTTCAGCTGGTGAAAATTTTCGAGGACGTGCCTTTGTTGTAAATGCTTTTTACCTGACTTCCTACGAACCAATTATTATTGATGGACAAATTGTCGGAATCTTATATGTAGGGATACCGGAAAAAGAACTGGATGATATCCGTGAGATATTTGATGAAAAAAAATACTTTGACAGTGGCTATCCGTTTATGATTGATGAGGAAGGTAATTTTATCATTCACCCCACCAGCAAAGGAAAAAATCAATCAGATGCTGAATTCTTTCAAAAGATGGTTGCACAAAAAGCTTCGGAAGGTAAAGTAACTTACATGTGGGAAGGACGAAAAAAAATATTGTACTACGAACACCTGGAAAATATTAATGCCTACATCGCTGTATCCATCTATGAGGATGAACTTTTATCGATTGTCCGTCAGCAACGTTTGGTGTTTTTCATCGCCTTTATTCTGTCCATTGGTCTTTTCTTAGCGGTTAACATCCCTCTTTCGCGTTCCATTGCCCGAGGCATTGAAAAAGCAATGGATTTTGCGGCCAAAGTATCCCGGGGAGAATTAGATTCAACGCTTGAGGTGACCAGTAAAAATGAAATCGGTATGTTGACCCAGTCGCTGAACAACATGGTTATTGAATTGCGTAAAATCGTTGACAATATTATTTCCGGTGCCGATAATGTGGCAGCAGCCAGCCAACAAATGAGCAGCACCGCCGAACAACTCTCCCAGAGCTCCAATATACAAGCCTCCTCAGTGGAAGAGATCTCTTCAACGATGGAAGAAATAACAGCCAATATCCAGCAAAATACAGATAATGCGCTGCAAACTGAGAAAATTTCAACCAGTACCAAAAACGGTCTTGAAAAAGTAACGGATCAGGCCCAAAAAGCCGCTGCTGCTACTCGCTCCATTGCTGAAAAGATCCAAATTATTAATGACATTGCATTTCAAACCAATATCCTGGCACTGAACGCCGCTGTTGAAGCAGCCCGGGCGGGTGACCACGGGCGGGGCTTTGCAGTAGTGGCCGCCGAAGTACGCAAACTGGCAGAAAAAAGTAAACTGGCCGCTGTTGAAATTGTTGATGAAGCGAAAAAAGGTTTGAACCTGGCCCAAATGGCTGGTCAACAAATGACGGAGGTTTTACCGGATGTGTCTAAATCAACAGAACTGGTGAATGAAATTGCATCCGGTAGTTTGGAGCAGAAACATGCTACTGAAGAAGTTAATTCTGCCATCATAGAACTCAATAACCTGACACAGCAAAATGCAGCCGCATCAGAAGAAATGGCCTCCAGCTCGGAAGAACTGGCCAGTCAGGCAGACCAATTGACTGACTTAATGAGCTTCTTTAAACTAGCAGAGGATCAGGGTAAACAAAAAATAACCAAACAAGAGCCGGTTAAAAAAGAAATTAGTGTAGATGAAAGAAAAAGTGTGTCACCTTCCGCTAATGTACCAGGCCCTCAAATTAAACTGGATATTAAAGACCGGGATATAGATAGTTCAGAATACGAGTCGTTCTAAAGTGCAAACTAAAGGGGAATTAGTTATATAGAAAAAGCTCGCTGATCAATTAAATATCAGCGAGCTTTTTTATTGTTTTAATGACACGAGTAGCCACATCTGGAAGATATCCTAGTGAGCGGCTTCTTCGTCAATCGACTTAAAACCTTCGCCCAGAATCTGACTGCTATCAATCACATTCACAAAGGCCTTAGGATCGATGTGTGAAATATGGTTCAACAGAATTGAGGATTCACGACGGGTGATAGTCGTGTAAATCACCTTACGTTCTGCACCCTCATACATACCAATGGCCGAAAACATAGTTCCCCCACGCTTTAAATCTTTCAATAGACGCGCTTTTATTTCGTCATGTTTGTCCGAAATAATGAACAATGTTTTATTCACTTTCATACCATCAATAACCATATCGATGATTTTTCCTTCGATGAAAATGATCAACCATGAATAGATGGGCAAGGTCCAGTCAACACCACCCGATTCACCAGGCATAAACAATGTTAACAAAGTAATTGTACCATCTACGATAATCACCAATTTACCTAATGACAAACGGGTATACTTATTCAGAATCATGGAAATGATATCCGAACCGCCTGATGTGGCACGTGATTTAAAGATTAATCCAATGGCCACACCGTAGATCATACCAGCTACCAATGCATTCAACATGGGGTCATTGGGCAATAGCGCCGCATATCCCCACAAATGGGTCTCCAACACATAAACGCATCCCATAATGAGGAATGTACTGATCAAAGTCTTGATCCCGAACCGGGGCCCCAAAATAATGGTACCAAGAATCAGCAATGGAATCTCCATACACAATACCGAGACACTAATCTTAAATCCAAACATATGGTACAGGAAGTTACCAATACCATACACCCCACCCGGCGCTAGTTTATAAGGATTTACAAACATTACATCGCCAATTGCGAATAAGACACTACCTACCAGCAAATACGTGTAAGCGGTAAACCAGTCTTTTGACAAGAACTTCTCCTTTGTAATAAAAGCCATGACAACTAATTAATAATTCAGTTTAAATAAATAGGTGTAAAAAATCGCGCAAATTTTGACTCTTTTTACAATCTGAAGAATGACTTATTTCATGAGGAGAAAAATAAATTTTACAGTGATTCAAAGCATGACAACTCTCTTCTCGTATTGATGTGTTTCGTCACGTGTTGGGGGTATAACAAAGCCGGAAGACACAAGTCAAAACAAAAAAAAGCTCCACATCAAGTAGAGCTTTTATAAATATCATCATTCGTTTGCTGATCGTCTCAACTATTCCTCCCAAACCAGGTAAGCTGAAATCAACCAGTGATTCAGTTTATCGCCATCAATGGCTTGTGCCTCTGGAATACTAAACGTAAAGGTATGGTTTCCTGCCCCAATATTTAAGTGAGCTTCCTCTGGTATCACATCAGATCCGGGACACCAGTTGGAACGAGATAAGTCGGACGAAGCTAAACGCTCTTCAATCACTTTCTCAGAATATTCCCAGGTTTTAAAATCAATGTATTGAGCCGTATCCTCAATCAGCCACACGCCAGATCCCGGATTAAAACGGCGAAAAGAGGCACAATCATCACGCCAGGGTACAAAATCAATAACTGCTTCACCGTTGACTTTTACCACATTGCGTTTCTTTACAAATTCATCGCCCCCTGAGTGCCCACCATGTCCGGTAGTAATGTATTTTAAACGGACATTTTTAGCACCTTCCGGCAAGTCTGCAGATAACTCAATATCCTGACGTGTAAAAATATCCGCATGCTTTTGTCCGCCCACATAATAAACGGTATTCACCAGTGGTTTCACTTTTGTGATGGTTTTTCCTGCAAAAGCATATGGACTTTCCTCGAATTTCAGCTCCATCGACACTGTATACCCCTCCTTGGTCCAGGTATCAATCCACACCCCAACCCAAACTTCGCCTTCTAAAAGCGAAAGACGATCTGTGATATCTTGTTCCCATACCACTTTATCTTCCCAATGCGGCACATAAACCGGCTTCCGGTTATCCATTTTATCATTATAATAACCAATGCCAAAGGGCGTCATGAAACGCATAAGTTCAACAGCTGGCAAATAATTGGCCGAAGCCACTATCCCTTTCAACTCTTCCATTCCTTCAGCAGGTTCAGGTAATTGAGCCAAACCATTATGGATATCTACAAAATCAATGTCCGAGTTGGCAGGTATCACAAAGCAAGATCCTGACTTATCCCACCTGTCTCCGGCAGAAGCTACGGTTATTTTAACACTTGCTTTCACCTCTCGCTGATAAACGGGTAACTTAATTTTTTTCATCAAGATACGACCATCCACAATTCGATACACTTCATCCTGTTTAACGTCAATAGCTCCGTCAAATTCTTCCGGACTAAAAAAGAGATGCTCATTATCAAATACCACCATTTGATTATCGCCGATTTTAGCATACTCTTTAGGCCCACATGCGGAAAGCCCTAAAATCACAACCATCAATACCCAAACTTTCTTCATATTTCCCTGTTTTAATTTATTTTTCAACACTATTGTCACTGTCTTACTATTAAAATATAGGTGATCATCTCTTTCCCCCGTTAGTAATACCATATAACATGAAAAACCCCAAAAGCAAAATGAATGAAATTAGTCCTATTCCTGAACCGACCCCCAACCAATCAATAACAAATCCAAAAGCCAATGCAAATAAAGCCGCAAAAACTGTTTCACTTTGCGATTCTGCCGATAAGGCGGTAGCCATAATTTTTTCCTCAAATTGATTACTTAAAAAATTCACGACCACCGGTCGCCTGAAATTCTGAACCAATAGTATCATAACAAACAACAAAATGGCCAACCATGTTACTTCAAAATAATAAGCTACACCTGCCATGAAACCACCTAAATAACCCAAAGCCTGAAGTAACATGAGTGCCCTTTCCGAACTTTGAAACCACCGCTCCACCTGACCTGCCATACGAGATGCCAGGGCTGTCATAAAATAGATACACGAATAGGTTATTCCTATTAATACCGCCGTTCGCTGACTCTCTTCCCACTCCATACTCAATGGGACGGCAATAGCCGAAGCCACCAACAAAGGCTGCAAGTAATCCTTAACAGCTTTATAATACCCCGTAAAACCAGTTGTAAATACTATCGCCCGAATGGTCGTTAAAGAACTAAACGCACTTCTTATTTCATTAAAATGATCACGAAATATCATTTTCAGCGTTTTTCCCCGACCATTCAGCGGGCCATTCAGGTAGGCCGGGTATGACAAGAGTAAACTAACATTAATGAGATACGGAACAATCGAAAATAAAAAAATAGAATTGTAGTCTCCAGTAATAAACACAACTCCTCCACTGATTAATGCAGCAATAGCAGATCCCCGTTGCGACCAACTGCGGGTACGACCATAATAATCCGTTTTAGCTGCTTCCCAACCATTAATTTTGATATAAGCCAGAATCATTGATTTATGCGTTCCGGTGCGAAACGCATCACCTATGCCATAAAAGATGAATGCCAGGATAAATCCAAGGTATTGATTTAATTGATAAAACAACAAAAAGCTAACAATGTAAGCTACAAACGAGGTCACCATTGCGCGTTTACGCCCAAACAGATCAGCCAAAAACCCGGATGGGACTTCAAATATATTAATGGTGATCTCACGAATGGCATACAATGATCCAATCTCCGTATAGCTCAATCCTTTATTCACAAAAAACAACATTAAAAAAGGATCAAAGAAGCGAAGGTTCTTAAAGAAGCCATAACCACAAAACTTATAGTATTGTCGATCTCTTTTAAATTCCATCCATTGTTATTTTCAACTCTTGTACTTCTGCAAGATATTGATTTTAATGTATCATTTGAAGCATATAAGCCCCTTATAATTGTTCAAATAGCTGGAAAACGAAAGGACATTAACCAGCTCCTCACCCCTGTATGTACTTTCTAGCAAGATCGAAAATTGGAACATCTATGGTTTATCGGTAATTTAAAACGAGAAAGCCGCCTGATACATTTATCAGTGCGGCTTTCATCTTTTAACCAAACCTAACCCTAAACTATGAGAAAACTTTCTCGTCAATACAATATGCAATTAACATGCCAAAAGAGATCGAAAGTGTATTTTTTTTATAATTTCAATTTCACTGCTTGTACTAAGCATCTACAACAACCAGTACGCCACCAACCTATAGATACCTAAACAGAGAAGGCCGCCTGATACATTTATCAGTGCGGCCTTCCACTTTTAACCAAACCTAACCCTAAACTATGAGAAAACTTTCTCGTCAATATAATATGCAATTAACATGCCAAAAGAGATCGAAAACATATTAAAAAGTTGGTTAATGCCGATACAAAATCATTGTACGATATGTTTTATTGCTCACTATGATTTGTAAACAGTATAACCTAAAGAATGACAAAAAGAGAAAGCCGCTTTGATGCTTCCATCAAAACGGCTTTCAACTTTTAACCAAACCTAACCCTAAACTATGAGAAAAACTTCTCAAGACTTTTAATAAAAGTATAACATTGATTGAATAAAATAGGTTTCATTCTTCTATAAATTCTGAAGAAAGAAAGCCGTCCAATATAGCTATTGGAACGGCTTTCAACTTTTAACCAAACCTAACCCTAAACTATGAGAAAATTTACTCAATTTTCTATACTTTCTATATCAAAATATCTTTATAAAGAGAGCAGCGTTTCTGCTTCCTTTTGTTGAATTAACAAACAAATAATCGATGAATAATCCCCTTATTCTTATGGCAACAAAAATAGGGTGTTATAGTATGAACACGTTATAACGAAAGTTAAAAGAAGTTAAACCATCTATTAAAATAACGTATTGAAGCTATCCCTAGAAGGTGTATCGAAACGCAATATTAAAGTTCTCTTTAAATTGGACCCGATTCGATTCATTAGTAAAGTATTTCACATCGGTTAGTAAACGAGTGGATAAAAACCGATTGATGCGCATATCCAGGATCACTTCCCAATTGATTTGTACTTGACGAGGATTATCTGCATCATCCCCTTTAGAAAGATATTCGTAAAAAGCATCTAATTTGGTGGATATCTTTATCTCCCGCGAAATTTGTTGCTCAAAATTACTAACAACGGACAAACCATTCAGCATGTCGGTCTTTTTCCCGTCTGCTGCAATGTATTTACCGGCGTTGTAGTTTACTGTATCCCGCACTATTGTCACTTTCGAAGTTATTGGGGATAACAG
>Ga0193953_1000256_pt1 | contig 29935 bp, 21 predicted proteins | sample BB_4_MG_FD_140325 | JGI IMG/M metagenome (GOLD analysis project Ga0193953, IMG submission 140325) | Microbial mat bacterial communities from the Broadkill River, Lewes, Delaware, United States - BB_4_MG | ecosystem: Environmental > Aquatic > Freshwater > River > Microbial mats | place: USA...
AGTCGAGTAGGTAAAGGGGAGTTTCACCCCTAAACCTCTCACAGAACCGTACGTGAACCTCTCAATTCATACGGCTCTTATTATGCAGTCAATTCATATCAGGTTAACTGATAACCTAATGTCCAATGATAAAATAGATTTGGATAACTGTTACAGACACGTCTCAACCATCGCACAGCTTTCACTTTACTTCGTTTGAAACGTTTGTATTTGTTGATTATCCATTTGATCAGACGATGATGAAGGTAGTAAAACACGGGTTTCATGCACTTGCGATTTATTCTTCCATAATAATTAAGCCAACCGCGTATCAGAGGATCCAGCAGTACTGCTAAGTCTTGAATAGTGTGTTGAGTTTTCTTATGAAGTTTTAAATCACGTAGGTCACGGGTGATCCTCACCTTGGCTTTCTTACTCATGATGCAGTCGAACTGAAGGAAACTCCCTCCCTTTTTCAGATTCATCCGCACCGGACGAAAACTAAAACTAAGGAAATCAAATTGCACCGGATAGCCTTTTAGGTTCCTACCGGATTTCTTACAATACACAATCTTTGTCTTTTCGGGGTGGGCGGTTAAGCCACACGCCCTCAGTCGTCTCTTTATGTCTGTAAGTATCCTGCAGGATTCATTATACGTGCAGCAGTGAATTATCAGATCATCGGCATAACGTACTAATTTTACCTTTGGGTAGTGCAATTTCATCCATTGATCAATACAATAGTGCATGAACAGATTTGCTAACAGGGGACTGATGACTCCACCCTGGGGTGTGCCTATTCCGGTGCTTAGCTCGAGCTCTCCGTCGGGTAATTGAACGGATGCTTTGAGCCACCGCTCCACATAAAGCAGTACCCAGCTTTCTGAAACATGGCGCTTTAACGCTTTTATAACAAGCTCATGTGTCACATTGTCAAAAAATGCCTGAATATCAAGATCTATTACCCAGTTATATTTCCGCACATTATTCCGCACTTCATTAACTGCAGCAATGGGGCTCTTTCCGGGCCTGTAACCATATGAAACATCTAGAAACTCCTTTTCCAGTCGTGGCTCAAGGTAAGTCTTTAGCACCTGTTGCGCAATCCGGTCACTCACCGTAGGAACACCCAGTGGCCGGGTTTTTCCGTCACTTTTGGGTATTTCCACGCGTTTTACTGCTGGTGGAAAATAACTCCCGGAGGCCATCCTGTTCCAGATCTTATAAAGTTCTTTGGAACGATTGGCATCAAAGGCATCCAAACTTTGATGGTCAACCCCTGCACTCCCTTTGTTACTTTTCACTTTCTGGTAAGCTTCCCACACCATCATCTTTGTGATGGGAATTGACTTTGTTTGTTCATTAAAAATCATCCTCATTTAATTATAAGTTGTTCTTAATTTCGAAACCGCATAATTGAAGTCCTTCGCTCCACTCCCATTACAGGAGCTTCCTCACTACTACGACTTCATCCGCCACCTCAATAATCCTTGGTAATCATCTTACAGGCATGTCCTGCTTGAGTTTTCCCTTTTGCATATTATTAAGGCTTCCTGCGTTCCGCAATAAAGCCTGAATAAGGTTCATGCCCCCTTTATGACGGTTGCCGCACAGACAGTAATCAGGTTTCCTCTGTGCTCATCCCTGACATCTCGATATCTATCAGGTTTTGAGTGTTAAATATGATTATTTTCAATTCAAGATTAGTGAAAGAGAAGACACAGGCCCAATCCCATCGACCAAAGGGGCTATTCGTACGACAAATGACAAAAGGGGAAAGATCCGGCACGCTATCCGGTGTGTAGAAAAGGCCTGATGATGCGCTACAGAGGCCTACGTCAACTGGAGTGACCAATCGACATCAGAAACGATCTTTGTTTATTGAGGTGACATCAAACGGCTACCAATGGACGTAACAGGAAAACTATGCGCCATCCGAATCCGGACATAAAAATAAATCGATTAACATAGTGCCACTGGGCAATGACAGGTACCGATAGCTGAAAAAACAGGAAGCAACCAGCTGTTACCAGATCCATAGGCCGGCGCCATCCTCCAACAATGTTTTATCCTTTATAACAAGATTCACCGCTCTTTTTATTTACTACTGAATCTTTATTGTTAATCAATATTTAGTATCTTGGTCAAACAAAGGATAAAACACTTTTACGTTAGCTGCAAGGCAAAGAAGAAGTCGAGAGAGGCAGGTTTTACGAAAGAAATAAAAGACATTATGAAGCATAGAACATTAAAAATCAATGAAAACGAAGTAGAATGGAACAGTTGGTCGAAGGCTGATGAAATAGAACATAAAAGAAAAAGAATAATTGATGATGAACACATCAATAAATTGTATTGCGATATATATGAAATTCCACCTGGAAAAGCCAATTGGCCACATCATTATCATACTTGCAACGAGGAAGTTTTCTATATTATTGAGGGATATGGAGAAGTGCTAACTGACGGTGAAGTATTAAAAGTTAAGTCGGGCGATGTTTTAAGATTTCCAGCTGGAGAAAAGGGAGTACATCAATTGAAGAATACATCAGAAAGTGAAACACTAAAATATTTAGACTTTGGAACAGCAAACATTCCTGATGTAGTATTTATGCCGGCAGATAATAAAATTGAATTATTTTCAGGTGAATCTGGTCAAGATAAAATGTGTTCATATAAAGATTTGTAGAATAATTCTGCCCGATGGTTTAAATAGAAAAGCCAGCAGCTAGTCGAGTAGGTAAAGGGGAGTTTCACCCCTAAACCACTCACGTGAACCTTTTGAGGAAACAGCAGTCTATGGAAGAAAAATGATTTAACTGTCATTAAAAGGTTTTTTCTGATAATTTAGGTGGCTGTTTCGAAATGTTACCAATTCTTGATATTGGAGAAGGTCTTATCCTATGTGGCACACCCCAATTGCCGAATTGCATTGTAAAACCATATATACATAGAAGTAACATTAATGATTGTCGGTATAATAAAATGATTGATCAACCTTCAAAAAAAACAAGTAGGGGAACAATTGATTTTTGGGATGAATGGGATAAAAGCAAAGAAATCAAGCGAAAATGACAAAATTATTGAAGCATTAAAAAGCAACCGAAATAAAATACAAAACTATTAATCAACTAATTAGCACATGTATCTATTTTTTGACACAGAAACAACAGGATTACCAAGAAGCTGGAAAGCTCCTGTAACAGATTTAAATAATTGGCCTAGAATGGTACAAGTTGCCTGGATTTTTTGCGATGATAGCGGAAAGCGGATTGACACAAAAACGTACATTATTAAGCCGGAAAATTACACTATTCCGAGGGAAGCATCGAAAGTTCATGGTATTACAACGGAACGGGCAATTAGTGAAGGACAAGATTTGAAAACAGTACTCCAGGAATTTAATGATTTTGTTAATCAATCAAAATTCATTGTTGCTCACAATATTAGTTTTGATGAAAAAATAGTTGGAGCAGAATTTTTGAGGAAAAGTATTCGCTCTGATTTTGACAGAAAGAGAAAACTCTGCACCATGCAAGCCTCTACGAACTATTGCAGAATTCCGGGTAACTATGGATATAAATGGCCTACATTGTCTGAGTTACATACCACACTTTTCGGAACTGATTTTGCCGGTGCCCACGATGCTTTTGCAGATATAGACGCTACAGAGAAATGCTTCTGGGAAATGAGAAAAAAAGGAGTAATGTAAAGTACACAACCACAATTAAGTAAATAACCAGTGAGCATAAAGTCCACTGGTTCACCTTTCACCCCATCCTCCAACTGGTGGATACGGGTGCTTCACCCTTCCCTTTCGAGCCAATTGTCCATTGGACATTTCAATTTCAGGAACATTTACAGCGGTTCACTAAGTTGTTATTCGGCACTAAAATTAAGATTCAAAAGCACATACAAAGCCTATTGGATGATAACAAAAACAAGAATATGCACGACTTTTATTATTCAATCTTGATTACTTTTTTCACCAAAACCTCATTGTCCTCAAACAATACGGATACCAAATAGATACCTCTATCCCAATTACTGGTTGCTATCTCACAGGATTTACACGGTGATGATGTGGTGTAAACGACTTGTCCCAATCCATTGAGAACGGTCAACTTCTTTACCACCTGCTGACTTTCCACAGATAAAAAATCCTTAACCGGCAAAGGAAAGATCTTCACACCCGCTGCATCTTCAGCTATTTTCTGAAGTGTTGTGGGGAGTTGATCACAGCCATCACCAAAAATATTTCCGGCATGGTAGCGATCATAAGCCGGAATCGTTGAAGTGCCCATGGTATTGGGAGTGCCTATAGCAGCCCATTGATTCAATGACACAAAAGCAGGACGTGAAGAATAGGCATAACTGAGATCCTGTAGATTCTGTGTGCCGGGAAGATCTATAGCACCTTTATTATTATTACCATGTATCAAGTGGCCTGTTCCATTAATAGAATAGTTAACCAAGCTATATGGAAAGCTTGAATTCGGAATTTCATTTCCCACCAGGTTTTGATCGGGAGAATTACCGGCACTAAAATAGATGCCATAACTCTCGGCCCTATTACGAAAAAAGGTATTGTAAGCACCATTAGCTCCATGCGAATCATCAATGACAATGTTCTGACAGATATTTTGCTCAAACAAGTTTAAAAAGGGATAATTCCCATGCAATACCATATCACCTGAAGAATCTGAGGGCACAAATAGACCGGAATCACTCCAATAAGGATCGATGGAGTAGTTATAAGCAAACACATTCCCATTGGCTCCTGCCTGTAGTATCATCGAATGCCGGAGATGCTCAAAAATATTATCTTCAACCAAACATTCATTCGTCGCAAATTGCAAGAGGACACCATAGGCCCTGCCGCCACCCCCGTAATCGAAAGCATGATGAAGATAAGATTTTGAGATATGTACATTGGAGCAATACCTCAATTCGATGTGACTAAAGGTACAGTTTTCGGACTCGATACTCCTCACCCAACAATTATTGGCATACCTAAAATGTATATTAGCAGATTGTTGAGGCGCAGTATCATCTAACCGATGCATTTTCAAACATTCGATGCCCACATTGCTCTTGGGAACTATTTTTTGAACATAGGGTGTGCGCGACAAATCCAGATCTATTCGCAAAGGGGAAGCTAACTGAATTTGATTTTGATTAATGGATACGATAGAAACCACTTGCCCGACTGTTTGTTGAGCCCATTCCGAAGTCACCAAATCAGCATCTTGCATGATGATTTGCACCCAATCACCAACTGCCAGTTTAGCTGAATTCCATACGGTGATCAGATTACTCTCTTTAAAAGCAGACTGTATCAAATAAGTCGTGTCTGTGGGATTTGTTGTTCCCTCAAGCTGAATGCCATGACCAGAGCCTCCTAAATCCAAAGTCAAGGTAGTATTAGTTGCGCCTTGCCCGCGCAAAATGACATTACTGGGTAAGTGGATGGTTTGATTAAACAGGAAATTACCATCGGGGAAGATCAAATAGGCACCCGGACCTGACAGCGATGCTAATACATTTGAGAAAGCAATATCATTACTTTCTATGCCATCACCAACAAGACCATGTTCATCTAAATAGAGTGTTTGAAACCCATCGGTAGAGGTGTTTCTTAATCCAGCTAAAGTCCAGTCGGTGGATCGGGATGAAGGAATTGTTTGTGAGAACCCCACAACACCACTAATGATAAACAAAACGAAAAAGACTCTGGAACGCATAAGCTATTCTTTTAATGAAGATATATTTTAACTTAGTTTTTACTTCGAAACACTATTATCCGGAAAACAATTCTATATCTACTCCGGAGAAATAGGTGCTCATTCCATATTCTACAATCTTCCATCCGCTCTTCGGAATTTATAGTTGGTATTCAAGTTATAAATTACTCCCCCATTATTCAATTATATTCTCACTGAAGGGTATAAAAAAACCCGGACATCCAAGATATCCGGGTTTATACAGTCATTAAACCGTGTCTATACTTTCTTTGTCAATCCTTTGTAAACAAAGTAGACGCCTGCCAATACAAACGGCACACTTAATAGTTGCCCCATATTAAAGGTCATGCCCTCTTCCCATGCTTCCTGATTCTCTTTTACGAATTCAATAAAGAAACGGGATAGGAAAATACCAATTAAGAAGATTCCGAAAATCAAGCCCTGACGATGCTTGGCTTTGGTTTTCCAGTATGTCAGAAAGACTACCCCAAAAGTGAAGAGGTAACAAAGGGCTTCGTAAATCTGGGTGGGATGTTTTGCCAGGGTCTCCTTGTTACGTTCAAAAACAAATCCCCAAGGAAGATCTGTGGCATGTCCATAAATTTCGGAATTCATCAGGTTACCCATCCGGATGAAGAATGCAGCTAAGGCTACCGGCACAACCAAACGATCGAGCACCCAAATAGGGCTTCGTTTGCATACTTTTTTTGAATAAATGATGATGGCTAACACAATTCCAATGGCTCCACCATGACTGGCAAGTCCTCCTTGCCATACTTTCAGGATATCCCCTGGATTCTGAGAGTAATAGTCCCATCCATAGAAGAATACGTGACCAAAGCGGGCCCCTACAATGGTTGCGACTACCACATACATAAATAGCTTCTCAAGCCATTCGCCGGATAAATTCTCCGATTTAAACATCTTTTCCAGGATGTAATAACCCGACATGAAGGCAATGGCAAAAAACAATCCGTAATAACGGATGGACAATGGTCCTAATGAAAATATTTCAGGATCGACGTTCCAATGAACTACATTAAATAACATACGCTTTGATTTATTTCGTCTAAAATAAAAAGAAAAGGTTTCAGGAAAAAATCTGAAACCTTTTAATCGTATTATATCTGCATTAAATTATGCTTGTTTACCGTGACATTGTTTATATTTCTTACCACTACCACAAGGACAAGGTTCGTTACGGCCCACTTTCTTCTCTACACGCACTGGCTCAACGCGCTCTTTTTGCTTCGCTTGCCCATCACCACCTGCACCTGTCGAGCCTGAACGGGAAAACTCATCCTTGCGTGTTTGCAAGCGACTCATGTCCTGACTTTTTCGCTCTTCAGCCTGGCGTACTCCATCGGCACTACTAATTGGAATATGTCCTTTAGACAGGGCCGATACCATGTTCTTATTATTGCGACCAACCATGGCTTTAAACAGGTTAAACGACTCAAACTTATAAATCAACAATGGATCTTTCTGCTCGTAAGAAGCATTCTGAACCGCCTGACGTAACTCATCCAATTCACGTAAGTGCTCTTTCCACGCTTCATCAATGGTTAACAACATGGTTGTTTTCTCAAATGATTGCACCAGCTCCTTCCCTTGTGTATCATAGGCATTTTTCAAGTTAGTCACAATCTGAAATACACGTTGCCCATCACTAATAGGCACCACGATGTTTTGATACAACTCCGCTTTCGTTTCAAATACCTCTTTAATTACCGGGTAGGCCTGCTGTGCAATACCTTCACTTTTGCGTTTGTAGGCATCCCACATCAATTCAAAGAGTTTCTCAGACATCTCCTCAGGTTTTCCTTTCAAGAATTCCTCCTCTTCAAAAGGAGAATCTGCAGAGAAGGTACGGATCAACTCCATTTTGAAACCTTCGAAATCACCGTTCTTATGATTTTCTGATACGATTTCATCACAGGTATCCACCATCATATTGGAAATATCTACCTGCATACGCTCACCATATAATGCATGGCGACGCTTGGTATAAATCACCTCACGCTGCGAGTTCATCACATCATCATACTCCAACAATCGCTTACGAATACCAAAGTTATTCTCTTCCACTTTACGTTGTGCCCGTTCAATGGATTTGGTAATCATGGAGTGCTGAATCATCTCACCCTCTTCCAATCCCAGGCGGTCCATGTATTTTACAATACGATCGGATCCAAATAAACGCATCAGATCATCTTCCAGCGATACAAAGAACTGCGAAGAACCCGGATCACCCTGACGACCGGCACGACCACGTAACTGACGGTCAACACGACGCGATTCATGACGCTCCGTACCCACAATGGCCAAACCACCGGCATCTTTCACTTCCTGTGATAACTTAATATCCGTACCACGACCCGCCATGTTGGTAGCAATGGTTACGACACCAGCCACACCCGCTTCGGCAACAATCTCCGCCTCACGCTGGTGTAATTTTGCATTCAGCACATTGTGTCGAATACCTTGCATTTTCAAAGCGCGACTTAACAACTCAGAGATCTCAACCGAAGTAGTACCAACCAATACCGGACGGCCAGCCTTCACCAGCTTCACCACCTCAGTAATCACCGCATTATATTTCTCACGCTTGGTCTTATACACATAATCTTCACGATCATCCCGTATAATCGGACGATTCGTTGGAATCACCACCACATCCAATTTGTAGATGTCCCATAATTCACCGGCTTCCGTTTCCGCTGTACCGGTCATACCCGACAGTTTATTGTACATACGGAAGTAATTCTGCAAGGTAATGGTCGCATAGGTCTGAGTAGCCGCTTCAACAGTCACACGCTCCTTCGCTTCAATGGCCTGGTGCAAGCCATCAGAGTATCGGCGACCGTCCATGATACGCCCGGTCTGCTCATCGACAATTTTCACTTTGTTGTCCATCACCACATACTCCACATCTTTCTCAAACAATGTGTAAGCTTTTAACAATTGGTTGATGGTATGAACGCGCTCCGATTTGATGGAGTAATTCTGAAGCAATTCATCTTTTTTCTTCAGTTTTTCCTCTTCGGGCAAGTCACTTTTTTCCAGAATGGCGATTTCAGAACCGACATCCGGTAATACAAAGAACTCCGGATCATCACCAGATCCGGTAATCAGATCCAGGCCTTGTTCGGTCAGCTCAATGGAATTATTTTTTTCATCGATTACAAAATAAAGCGGATCTGTAACGATGTGCATGTTTTTACTATTCTCCTGCATGTAAAAATTCTCGGTCTTCAACATGCGAGCCTTGATCCCTTGCTCACTCAAGAACTTGATGAGTGCCTTATTTTTAGGTAAACCTTTGAAAGCACGCAATAACAACAAGGCACCTTCTTCCTGTACTTTGCTGTCATCCGACTTCAGTTTTTGTTTGGCTTCCGCAAAGACCTTATTCACAAAGGATCGTTGAGCCTCTGCAATCTTCTCAACCTTTGGCTTTAGTTCAGAAAATAACTGATCATCGCCCTTCGGTACCGGACCTGAAATAATCAACGGCGTCCGGGCATCATCAATTAATACGGAATCCACCTCATCGACAATGGCGTAGTTATGTGGGCGTTGCACCAAATCATCCGGTGAACTGGCCATGTTATCACGCAGATAATCGAAACCAAATTCATTATTGGTACCAAATGTAATGTCAGCCTTATAGGCAGTCCGACGCTCTGCTGAATTGGGGCGGTGCCGGTCAATACAATCCACTGATAATCCATGGAATTGATATATTGGGCCCATCCACTCCGAGTCACGTTTAGCCAGGTAATCATTCACGGTTACCACGTGTACACCACGTCCGGCCAAAGCATTCAGGAATACCGGCAAAGTAGCTACCAGGGTTTTACCTTCACCCGTCGCCATCTCGGCAATTTTACCGCTGTGCAATACAATACCACCAATGAGCTGTACATCGTAATGCACCATGTCCCAGGTAATTTCATTACCACCGGCTAACCATGAATTGAAATAGATGGCCTTCTCCCCTTCAATCTCCACAAAATCTTTCGTCGCAGCTAAGTCACGGTCAAATTGGGTTGCTGAAACTTCAATGTTTTCATTCTCTTTGAAACGACGCGCTGTATCTTTCACAATGGAAAAAGCTTCCGGCAAAGCCTCAGTCAGGGCCAGATCCAGCTTCTCCACCATCTCTTTCTCAATCTTGTCGATCTCTTTGTAGATCTTTTCACGTTCCGAAACAGGTAAGTTATCAGATTCAATCTTTTGCTTAAGCTCCGCCACCTGATCTTCATCTGACTTAATAGCCCCACGCACTCTTGTTTTCAGATCTTCAGCATATTGACGCAACTCATCATTGGACAACTTCTCTATTTTAGGATACACATCCTTAATTTTTTGGACCAGAGGCTGTACCTCTTTCATATCCCGATCGGATTTACTACCCAACACTTTGGATAATAAATTGTTGATTATTGACATATTATGGTGTTTTTATTTTATTACTTAGTAATTGAACCAATGATTATTAAAATAACCAATTGTATATCTCGTACCTCCAGAAATCTAAAGGACGTACTTTCAAGAAAGAAGAAGAAGAGATGGACCGGCACGGGTTTTAAAATTAGTGCCTGAGAAAATTTGCGAAAGGGCTACCTCCGGGTATTCATTTAATTCATCGGTAATCTCATGTGGTTCATAACAGATCGCAGGCGTATGAAGAAGCTCACAATAATGATGAAATCTAACATCATCTACCGACCATTGAAAAGCTTTCCAATTATGCCAATCGAGAGTATGAGGTATGGTGTTTTCCGTTTCAGAACCAGCCTGAAAGCATTCAGCCAATTGTGATAAAACACTATTATCATCAACCTGCTTCTCGGGTTTGTGAAAATAGACAACCTTCGCATCTTCAGAAAACTGCGCACCACTTTCAGCTTCGCTGGTCAATACTATTTCGCGTCCTTCAACTAAACGAAATAAATCTTCGTAGCTGAGCTGATTGAGACCCGAATCGGAAACACACGAAGCCGTCATCACCAAGGTGACCCCGATGATTTTAATATAATAGGCTTCTATTTCCAGTTTTGATAACATAGCTTTTCGCAATTCGGGTTTAAAGATGCCAAAAGATTTTCAAAATTGAGCACGTATCTGTTAAATTATTATTCTGGATCCTCTCTATCATCTTTTACTGGTTCACTGTTTACCTCCCAATAGGAATCTTCATCCTCCTCTTCCAACCATTCTTTAATGGGTTTCTGAGGTCCCATTTTACGATAGACAACAGCCAATACAGTACCAGCTACAGAACCCCACAGATGTGCCTCCCAGGAATAGGGCACATCCCATTTCAATGGAAAAATGCCCCAGATTAACCCACCATATAAAAACACAACCATGAGGGAAATGGCTAAAAGCGGAATGTAATTTCGAATGACGCCACTTACAAATAAAAAGGCAGCCAATCCGTAAATGACCCCACTGGCCCCAATATGCCAGGCATCACGGGCGCCTAACCAAAGCCAGATGCCGGTCATCACATATATCAGAAAGAACACCTTTATAGAAATCCCCCTGTAAAAATAAAAAAGAGTCGTCCCTAACACAAAAAAAGAAATCGCATTGGCATAAAAGTGATCCCATCCGGAATGAATTAGCGGCGATAACAAAATACCAGGTAATCCCTCAATGGATAATGGCCTTATTCCCAATGTTCCCAAACTAATGCCTTCCAACGATTCGATGAGTCGAATGGAAAACATAATGAATAGAAGAAAAAAAGGGATCAGGGCTGCTGTTTTAATTCTTTTTAATTCTATATCTGAGGGTTTGGTCATTCTTTTTACGTGCTTGGTATATTTTAGTGCTATGTGCTTCGTGGAACTTAAGGACTAACTATGTCTAACTTCCTTTTCAATACCTGCAAGAAGGTTTCAATATCTTCTTCAGTAGTATCAAATGAAGTCATCCAGCGAACTTCGGATCGTTCCTGGTTCCACACATAAAAGAAAAACTCCTCTTGTAATTCCTCGATAATTTCTTGTGGAATTCTTGCAAAAATTCCATTGGATTCCACGGGTTGTATCAATGCCACACCCTTAACAGATTGCAACCCCTGATGCAATAGCTGCGCCATCTGGTTAGCATGCCGGGCATTCTTCAACCATAAATCATGGCTCAACAAGGCTGAAAACTGGGCGGCGATATAGCGCATTTTAGAATGCAACTGGGTGGATTGCTTCCGAATATATTTCACATCCTGACAAAGGGAGGCATTGGCAAATACAACTGCCTCTCCAAACATCAACCCATTTTTAGTCCCACCAAAGGAAAGCACGTCTACTCCTGCTCCAATGGATACATCTGACAAGGAACAATTGAGTGCAGCTGCCGCATTGGCCAAACGGGCACCATCCATATGCAAAAATAAACCCATGCTATGTACATAATCCGCTATTTCCCGAATTTCAGCAGGTGTATAGACAGTCCCTAATTCAGTAGCTTGCGTAATGGATATGACTTTAGGCTGGGCATGATGCTCAAAACCAAAACCATGCATGTATTTCTTGATATCAGATACCGTAATTTTTCCATTACTTGTGGTGATTGGCAATAACTTGCACCCGGATGCTTTTTCAGGGGCACCACATTCATCCACATTTATATGAGCAGTATCCGCACAGACCACCGCATTAAATGATCGGGTTAATGCCTGAATGGCAACTATGTTGGCCCCTGTTCCATTGTAAACAAAAAATGTTTCAACAGCATCCCCAAACACTTGTTTAAAAATGGTTTGGGCTTCTTTAGTAAATTTATCATCGCCATACCCAATGGCGTGACCAGTATTACAGTCTATCAGGGCCTGCATCACATCCGGATGGACAGCCGCATTATTATCACTCGCAAATCCTCTGGGTCGTTTCATTCTTTATGTTTAAAATAATGCATTTCATTTTCTATTTCTGCCAAATAGGCTTCACGGGTAATGCAGCGATTTCCTATGTGCAGTTCATCAATAAAATAATAAATCGCTCCCCAATCATGGGTCACCAACACCAACACCCGCCGAAAGTCCCCATCAAAAAATATGGTTCGTACGATGTGCTTCCCCTCCAAATCAAACTCCTCTACCGTTTTGCCATTGGGATATCTCTTTTTTAAAGGTGGCAGGTGCAAGTTACTAATTTCCTTTACCGGTTTACCTTCTGGCTTTGCTGCCACCGTGATGGCGACTTCTTGTATGGAAGTGGCTGAATCCTTGGGCTTACTTGAATTCTTCTTATCTGAAAATCGGTTCTTCTCCTTTGCTTTCTTCACATTAGGTGTGGTAGCTTGCTTTTTTACCTCTTTTCCTTTCCGTCGCATCTCCTCCACTTTATAACGCACCTGCAGTGAATAATCCCGATCATCGCTGAAATCACGCAAGGATTTATCAAACCGAATTTTGGCAACCGGTTTTTCGAAAAAAACGGTGTCCACTCCTTCGAATACAGGAAAAAGTCTCACCTGTAACAAATAAGGCTGCAACAGCTCTTTCGGAAAATCTTCGGGAACCTGAGTGGAAAACTCAATAACCTTGGAAACAAATCCCGGCTTTTTAAATGAAAAATAATAAGTCTGATTCCACTTTAACTGAGAGAAGAAACGCCCTGCCCTGACATCAAGCACTTCATTCTTGTCCGCATGACTCAAGTCTACAATAACGTCATTTGCGCTGGAATTATCACAGATTACTTCACCCCGTACTGCAAATTGACAGAAACTCTGAGCACTCCCACCCAAAAAAAGTATAAAAATAAAGCCGACCTTTAATAAGCCGGCTCTTATATCAATCATTCGGCAAATGGTTTTGCCCCTAAAATATAAAATCAGTCATTAAATACCAAAAGTGGTGTTGTGGAGTGAAATAACATTTTTTTAGCCACATTCGGATTCACCAGGCGACTTAACAGATTCCGTTTACGACGGGTAAATGACAATACATCAACCTTATGGGTTTGCAAATAACTCTCCAGACCGACATAAAAATCCTCATGCTCAACCAAATCACATACCACATCCGTCTCGTCATATTTTTTACGCAAATACTCGCCCAGACCCGTCATCCGGACATCGTCCCATTCTGATCGTTTGGTACCACCTACATGAGCACAAATAATTTTAACACCTAGCGGACGCACAACTCTTTCAAGGGCATCGATGGCCTTGAAATCAGCTTCCTGAAAATCGGTTGCATACAATAAGTTTTTCATCTTATCCAAACCTTTGTAATCGAAATCCTCCGGTATGGCCATCATGGGTTGTTTCACCTTCTCCATGACTTCAGCCGTCACGCTACCTATCAAATCCGCAGATTTGCGATCAATACCCCGGGTGCCCATTATAATAATCAGCGGCTTGTAGGTATTACTATAGCGAACAATTTCATCTTCCGCCACACCTTTTACCAATACCTGATTAATTTCAATTTTCTTATCGCCATAGCTATCATTTTTCTCTTCCATGAAGGAAATAATGTCATTCATTCCTTCTTTGGCTTTCTGCTCCAATTCCATCACCATATCATCCATATTCATGTCATAAGCGAATGTATCAGAGAATGGAACCGCACTAATTACCGGATTATAATAAGCATGAAGTACCGTTATCTCAGCTCCCAGTTGATGAGCCCAATCCATCGCAAAAACTGCAGCTTTCTTGGAATAATCAGAAAAATCGACCGGTAGTAAAACCCTGGGAGGAATCTTTTCAGGTTGTCGATCAGCTACACCCAGGTCATCTTGCATCATACTTTCTAGAATTCCCATTGCTTTCTCTATGTCAGATTGCGAAATCTTAACTTTTACTCCTGCCGACACAGCACCTTGAATCAAGTTGGCGTTTTCGAGGAAGCATTCCATGTCTTCCGATTCAAGCAGGGACTTTAAGATGTGTGCTTTTTCGTAAGACAATACCGCTAATGTGATGATTTTTTCTTCCATGGTATTATATTATTACACGCTCAGGTTAACTTTTTAAAAAGTTAACTCTATTTAAAAGAAAAATCAACTTTTACAATCAGAAATCACATCCCTACCCTCGAAACGGAGTAAACCCCTTTCACATTTTTAATTTTTTTAATGAGCATGGTCAAACGATCGGTATTGTCAACGAAGATCGTCACAGTTCCCTCAAACACCCCCTCGTGTGAATCAACGGATATGGATCGCATTTTCACTTTCATTTCTTTGGTGATGACTTGGGAAATATTAGTCACAATACCAATATCATCCACACCGGTAATTTTAAGAGTGGCCTGATAACTCGTGTCGGAACCGACTGTCCATTGCGCTTTCACAATGCGATAGCCAAATTTATTACGCATATCAGGTGCATTCGGACAATTGGCCCGATGGATTTTAATCCCTCCGGCGGCCGCCACGAATCCAAAAATTTCATCCCCGAAAATCGGATTACAACACTTTGCCAGTTTATAGTCCACATTGGTCAAATTACGATCAATCATCAACACATCGTCTTCGGGCAGATCCTCTTCGGTAGTGTAAAAATCAGCTGCACTTTTCTCTGCTGGCTCCACCTCATCCTGCTCCCTCTTTTCGCTTTGAACAATGAAGTCTTTAATACGCACAAAATCTATTTTCTCCATGGCCACAGCCCGCATGAAATCATGGATCGTTTTAAAACCAAATTGCTTCACCAGCTGGTTTAATAACTGATCATTTAATTCCAGCTTCCAGTTTTTAAACCTCCGGCTCAAAACCTCACGGCCCATTTCAGCCTCTTTGTATTGCAATTCGCGTATGGCCTGCTTAAGCTTTGTTTTAGCTTTGGAAGTAACAACAATTTTCAGCCAATCCTGCTTGGGTTCCTGGTTAGTGGAGGTTAATATCTCCACATGATCACCATTTTGCAACACATATTTAATCGGTACATTCCGATGATCAATGCGGGCCCCAACACATTTTTTCCCTACCTCGGAATGAATATCAAATGCAAAATCGAGCACTGTAGCTCCTTTTTTCAGCCTACGTAAATCCCCTTTAGGAGTGAAAACAAAGACCTCTTCATCGTACAGATTCAATTTAAAATCATCGATAAAATCCACTGCATTCAGCTCCGGATTCTCCAGTATCTCGCGCACATTGGATAGCCATTCATCCATGCCTCTTTCCCCTTTTACCCCTTTGTATTTCCAGTGTGCAGCCAATCCTTTTTCCGCCACTTCATTCATGCGCTCTGTCCGGATCTGAACCTCCACCCATTTATTTTGCGGTCCTAATACAGTTGTATGCAGGGATTCATAGCCATTGGTCTTGGGTACAGAAACCCAATCTCTCAATCGGCTAGGGTTCGGTTGATACTTATCAGTCACCACTGAATAAACCTGCCAACACTCCGCTTTTTCATTTTTAATTTGACTATCCAAAATCACCCGAATGGCAAAGAGATCATAGACATTCTCAAACTTCGTATTTTGCTTTTTTATCTTGTTATATATGGAATGAATCGTTTTTGTCCGGCCTTTTATTTCGAACTTTAAGCCATGTTCCTGCAATTCTTTCTTAAGGGGTTCAATAAATTCATGAATGTATTTATCACGGGCCCGTTTTGTCTCATTCAGTTTCTTAGCGATGAACTTATACATGTCACGATTGGAAAATTTCATCACCAAATCTTCCATCTCCGATTTTATAACATACAGCCCAAGACGATGGGCCATTGGTGCATATAAATATCCAACTTCACTACTAATACGTAACTGATCCTCTACATTATATAACTCCAGAGTCCGCATGGTCCTCAGGCGATCAGCAATAATCACCAATACCACCCGTATATCCTGCGCAAATGTTAACAGTAGCTTTCTAAAATTTTCATTTTGAATGGACGTATTTCTCGAGTAAAGTTCAGCCACTTTTACCAGTCCATTGATAATGCCTGCCACTTGATGACCAAACAATGCTTCAATTTCATCAGGTGAGATCGCTTTTTCCTGTACCGCATCATACAATAAAGCACAGATCACCGCCGTTCGCCCTAAACCGATCTCACTAACGACAATATATGCCACCTCAAGCGAATGCAAGACCGATAATTCACCGGAGGGACGGCGCGTATAGATACGTTCTTCCGGAGCTGCCACATCCAAAGCCTTCCGAATCAATGCCGAATCATCCTCCTGCATAATTGATCCGCAAGCTTTTAACAGCTTTCTATAATTGGCAATTATCTGTCTTCTCTCCTTATCTGATATGAAACTGGTTGTCTCCATTATGCGCTATTAACCTTATTAACAAGTCACTTCTCTCACATTTCCGCTAAACGCTACATGTTGCTTCCATTCACACACTCTTACCAATGAACTCATGGGAAACACAAATTTGAAGGTAAAGTTATAACATTACATAAATATTTAATCAAAACAATTAATTTCACATTGAAAAAGGTTATTTATGTCCCAATTCACAAGATATTAAACTTTTTCCATAAAAGGTTATGAATAATAGATAGACTCAATTGACAATAGCCATTTGTTTTCGTATATTTTATTCAGGTAATTAGTAAAAACAAAACGTCATGAAAAATACTGGATTTTTTATTGGTGGACTATTGACCGGAGCAGCAATTGGCGCTTCAATAGCACTACTTTATGCCCCTCAAAAAGGGGTCGAAACAAGGGACCAACTCAGAAACAAATTGAGAGAGATGGAAACTGAGTTAGATCAGATCCGCGACCGCATTAAAGAAAAAGGCGGCGAACTAAAAGATGAAATGAAGAAAAAAATGGTTGATCTGGAAAACCGGATTGAGGCTTTGCTAAAGGAGTACAAAAAAAACGTGACCGTAGAACCAGCTCATGGGCCGAACTAATTCAAGCGTTTCATTAAAAAAGCAATAAGAATTTTATCCCGGAAGTACATACTTTTACTTCCGGGTATTTTATTAAACCCACACCTATGAAAGAAAGTATCTCTGAAGAGCTCAATGAAACCAAAGCCGAAATTGAAGAATATATCAATGCAAGAGTTGATTTAGTGCGTCTGCATACAGCCGAAAATTTGTCCCGTTTCTTTTCCGGCTTAATTGTCAAACTGGTGGTTTTTTTCCTGATTTTCTTTGCATTCCTATTTGTATCCCTGGCGGCCGCCTATTGGATTGATCAAATGATGGGCCAACAAGGAACCGGATTCCTCTTTGTAGCTGGCTTTTATTTTATCTGTGCTATATTATTTTGGTTATTGCGTCGTAAACTTATTGAAAAGCCAATAATCAAATCATTCATCCAACTATTCTTCCCCGTTTACCTTGATTATGATGAAACAAAAAAATAATCCCTACGCTCATGTTCAGTCTTTCAAAGACTTTGAAAATGAAAAGATGAAACTCTATTTTCAGCTTAAATTATCTGAAAAGAAGCTGGAAATTAAATATATTGAATTGGGTACTTATTTCAATCCCATTAAACTGGTCCCGGTATTAATGTCGGAGTGGTTGGCTCCGATTGTTAATTATTTCAAAAACATCGTTGCAAATTTCATGCATCCGAAGGAAGCCTCAAGCCATTCTGAACCAAAAGCTGAAGAGCACTGAGAATTTTAAATGAGTGATGAATGGATTAAATTGAAAATCTAAGTCATAACATTTCGGTCAATCGCTTTTATTTCCGCAAACAAAGCGCTATATTTGCAGCCGATTTCACGTAATCTCTTACTGAACAAGGGAGTCACGTAATATTGCGTGGATAAGTTTTAATCCAATAAAAAAAACAAAAATGGATTTAATTAAAGTAGCTGAAGCAGCCTTTGAAGGCGGTGTAGAAATGCCAAAGTTTGGTCCTGGTGACAATATTTCGGTATACTACAAAATCCGTGAGGGAAATAAAGAACGGATTCAGGTATTTAAAGGGGTTGTAATCCAAATCAAAGGACAAAGAACAACCAAGCGATTTACTGTTAGAAAGATTTCTAACAACGTGGGTGTAGAAAGAATTTTCCCATTCAACTCTCCTTTCATTGAGAAAGTAGAATTGAACAGACAAGGTAAAGTACGCAGAGCTAGACTTTATTACTTACGTGGTCTGACAGGTAAAAAAGCCCGTATCAAAGAGAAAAGAGTTTAACCATTCATACAATGGTACTTTCAAAGCCCTCGGTTATTGCCGAGGGCTTTTTTGTTTGCAATTGTGCATTGCCAAATTGCCATTTGTTTCATAACTTTTAGGGATTGAAAACAAATAGCTATGAAACTTTCTGTTGATCGCAAACCGGAAAAAATAACACCCGATTTTAAACGGGTTTTTGCCCGATTCTTTTTTTATGGCGAAGAGCGCGCGCTGGGCATCATCCAAAAAGTACTGGACTTGCCGGACTCCAAAGCAGAACATCTGGTCAAAGATATTCTCAGAGATTTTTCCAGGCGCCACCGGCGCGTTAGTGGACTGTTCTTACATCATTATGATAAAATCAGCTATTTAATCCAACAGCTGGAATTAGATCCAAAGGGGATTTCCCAATGGAAACAATTGCTCTTGGGTTCTTATTTCACCATGGAATACTCGCTCGAGTCGGCAGCCATCTTTAATCCCTCTATTGTTGAGGATCCTAACCAAGATGGCTTATCCGAAGATCAAAAACGGGTCATCATCAGTTTTAGGGCAACCGGTGAAGGGCACATCTCTTCACTTGTATTCAGAAGAGGATTAATTACCGGCAATAATATACACCTTTCAAAGACAGGAGTGTTTGTAGATGAGGCGGAAGTTGTACTAGGGGGTATTTATAAAAAGACTCAATTTCAGAACATCTTATCACAAATGAACATTTCGGAAGAATTGAGTCATCCCATTTTAAAATCATTGCCGGAAGATTTCAGTTACCAGGCTCTAAAACCCATCATTGAAAGATTTCAACTGAATAATAATTTATCCATCGAACAGCAAAGAACCTTAGACGAGATACTATGGATTGCAGAATCTTACATGAAAATAAAATTTTCGTTAGATACCGATCTTTCAGAACGCGTCATCTTCCCCTTATCTAAATTTGAAATGAAAGGGATTGAAGATGCCCGATTTGTTAAGTTTTATTATGAGGATGGCACAGTATCATACTATGGCACATATACAGCTTATGACGGCTTCAACATCATGCCCAAACTCATAGAAACGAAAGACTTTTATAGCTTTAACATTATACCTCTGCACGGAAAATATGCCATCGATAAAAACCTGGCACTGTTTCCTCGGAAAGTCAATGGAAAATACATCATGATAAGCCGTATAGATGGTGTCAATACCTATATCATGTACAGCGATCAAATCTGTTGCTGGGATAATGCTAAAATTCTGCTCCGACCAGAATACTCGTGGGAATTGGTTCAAATAGGCAATGGTGGATCGCCTATTGAAACGGAGCATGGTTGGTTATTGATCACCCACGGTGTTGGACCCGTGCGTAAATATTGCTTAGGTGCTTATTTATTGGACCTGGATAATCCGGAAAAAGTAATTGGCCGCCTGGAAGAACCGTTGCTGATTCCGACTGAAGAAGAGCGGGAAGGCTATGTACCCAATGTGGTGTATACTTGCGGTGCTTATTTGTTTAACAAAAATTTGTTCATCCCTTACGCCATGTCTGACTATGCATCGGCCTTTGTATCGGTTAACATTGATGACCTGATTCAAAAGATCATGGAAAACCCGAGATAAAAGATTGATTATTTTATTTACATACCAAGGGCGGCAGCAGAATAAATCTACTGCCGCCCTCTTTCCACTCATTCAAAAATAATCAATCCCTCAGTATTTTTTGATACACATCATAGTAGCCCTCTACCATGCGTTGACTACTAAAATTCTCAATGGCATGGGCACGACAAAAAGACCTGGAGAGGCTACCTAATTGCTCAACTACCCCTGCAGCCTCATCCACTTTTGAAACTAAAAAACCTGTTTCATTATGCAGAATCAATTCCGGCATTGATCCCCGATTAAAAGCGATGACTGGTGTCCCACAAAACATGGATTCGGCCACACTTAAGCCAAACGGTTCATCAAAGGATATGGGATGTAAAAGGGCCAATGCTTTTCCCAATAACTGATCACGCTTTTGGGGCCCTGAGCTGCCCACAAAAACGATCTGTTCATTATCAATGAATGGTTTTACTTTTTCATCGAAATAAACCTGATCCTGAATAATACCAGATATAATCAACTTCCGTTTAGCTTTCGTGGCAATTTGAATGGCTTCATAAGTACCTTTATGAGGGTGAATGCGTCCGAAGAAAAGCAAGTAATCATCCGGCTGATCACAGAACGTAAAATCATCTACACGAATCCCATTATAGACATTACCAATGTAATCCAAGCTATGTAAACGGTCGGCATAACTAATGGACACGTAATGCGTTAACTTATTGTACCGTTCAAAAACCGGCCATATTTTAGATGAGGAAAATCCGTGAATGGTGGTTACCATTGGTGTTTTAATCAATCGACTATAAGTCAAGGGTAGATAATCAAAATGATTGTGAATCAGATCAAATTGATCAGCCTTCTCCATCAAATAGCTAATGTGCATGCAGGTACTCACCAATCCATCAGATTCCGGATCTTCTTCATACGCCTTTCCAATAACGCCTTCTAACCGGCCTTGTGTTTGTGAATCCAGGGTAGCAAACAAGGTAACATCCAGCCCTTTTTGCACCATCCCTTCACAGATGGTTGATGCCACCTGCTCCCAAGGCCCATAATGCCGGGGTGGTGTCCGCCAGGCTACCGGTGCTAATATTGCAAGTTTCATAGCAAGTTGTCAAATTCCAACGTATCATGCCTGAAGGATAAGCCACTCATGCTCTTGATAATAAGCTTCCATCACCGTGAAATGAGAAATCCAATAGGCCAAAGTGCTTTCAGCGCCTTTGTTGGCATTAATCCCTTTACCGGAAAGACCATCATAACACCCACCCGTTTCATGATCATATATGGGGCGATGTAAGGCATTTTCTCCCAGGTACCATAAATAAACAGTATATAATTTTTCGAGATAACGCGTTTCATTGCTTATCTTATACATTAATAAGTAGGCACTTGTCATGGTCATTGGCTCCACTGATTGCTGATCGAATGCACTTTTTTCATCTCCTTTTCGATACCATTTTTGATTTCCAATAGGACTGTAATGTCCCTCATCAAAAACATGACTTTCCAGAAATCGCAATGTACGACGAGCTGTTTTCAAATAGCGTTCATTACCGGTGGCTTGGTATGCATGTAACAAGGCCAGTGGCATCAATCCATTATCATAGGTTAACTCATCTTCAAACCAAACCCATTTTTCATGGGATTCTTTAGGTACCAGGTCCATTAATTCCCCGGACAATTTATTCAACAAATCCATCCTCGTTTGATCCTCCGGATTCATCAGTACCACATGTGACAAACCAATTATGGCGTTGGCTTTTCCGCGGATACTACTGAAGTTAGGTACTTCAACTAATGCTTCATTTAATAACTCAGCGGCCAAATCGTTAAATCGGGAATGACTAACATACTGCATAAAACAACCTAAGCTCCATATCAATCGTCCAATGGAGTCTTCCGAATCTTTTGTGGGATTATAAGTCCGATCGTAATTCAGATGATTGTGAAATCCCCCTCCTGCTTTACGCATATAATTAATAAAACCCAAATAAGTTTGAATCAGCCCTACCAGATGCTCATCTTTCACATATCGATAGGCCATGGCCACAAGCAACAAGCCTCGCGCATTATCATCCAAACAATAGCCTTCATTAAAATCCGGCACATCGTAACGCGCATGCTGTATCAAACCTGTTGAATCAGTCATTTGCAGTAAATGCTGCATGTTATAGTTGGGCAACACCGACAAATCAATAATATGATTTATCTTCATCTCAAATGACACCGGATTATCCACCACCTCCTGAGATAGCTGAATGTATTTATGAGCAATTTTCGGCCAGGTAAGTTGCGCACCATACAAGGCTGCATTATCTCTGATCACAGCCATCTCGCGCGGATTCTGCAGTAAATTAATCAACTTGTCAGCCAGGATATCCGAGGCTTCAAATGGGAAAAACACTCCCCGTTGCTCATCTAATAATTCTTTGGCATGCCAAAACGGTGTTGACACCACCAATGCCCCCACTCCCACTGCATATGCCAATGTACCACTACTGATCTGCTCTTCATTTTGATAAGGCGTCAGGTAAACATCAGAAGCATAAATCATTTGAAGTAACTCCTGATCCGATACAAAGCGATCGTCAAACACCACATTCTCACTTACACCACGCTTTTTTGCCAACAGCTTGAGGTAATTCCGATACTCCTCACCACTTTGCTTCACCACATTGGGATGGGTTTTTCCGAGAATAACATACCTCAACTCCGGAAAATGCTTCACTACACGTGGCAAAGCTTTGATCACCGTCTCTAATCCTTTATTTCGGCTTAACAGACCAAATGTTAATAAAACTTTATGACTATTAAACCCTAAATCTTGACGTAATTCTCCCCTGTCAGGTTTAGAAAATGCCGGCACACCATGTTCAATGCGTTTGATCTTTTCACGTGGCACCTTATAAATATGTTCCAGAAAATCAACAGCCAACTGATTCATCACCACTAATCCTGAAGATTTTTTGGAAATCGCTTCCATCACCAGCCGTTGGCCATCTGAAGGTTGATTTAAAACCGTATGAAACGTCGTAATTAAAGGTAACTTCAACTTATAAATCAAGGAGAGAATAAAAATTCCATCCACTCCACCGAATATCCCGAACTCATGCTGCAGAATACACAAATCAAAATTATCATTAATATAATCAGCTGCTTCCTCGTAGGCTTTGTAATCGCCATGAGGCACTACCTTCTGTACCTCGGCAGGATACATATAATTCTCACTCTCGGGTGAAACGGCTACGATACTGGTGGAACAATTATCATGCTGCGCCAACTGTTGCACCATGGCAGTTCGAAGGTTATAGGTAAACGTTCCAATGCCACACTGACGCGGCGGATAAGATGCTATAAAAACAATTCTCATTGATCAGCACTTGGTTAATTAAAAGGTGATTCTTCTCTTTCCGGCCTCTCCCGAAAGGGTATAAAAATAAACAATTTTATACTCTATAAAAAAAGAGTGAGTCACAGATATTCCTGCACTCACTCTCAATTTACAAAAAAAAGATCGCTCTATAAAGCTGTTCGTGAACTTCTTTTACAGCTAGCTCACTTTATTACCTTCATACAGATCACCCCATAGAATTATTTCTTTTTCTTTTTCAGGAAGTTATTAAGCAAATCGTCCACTTTTTTCTTAGTATCGGGATCCTCTAATATTTTTTTTACTGCTTTTTCAGCTTCTTTTTCCAATTCTTTCCCCACCACCTTGGACGCTTTTTCCAGATCCAATTTAAGTTCCGGTTCTTTAATGGTGCCAGTCACGATAACATCTACCATTAGATCATCACCGGAAGTTGGTAAACTTAACCCCATTAAACCTGCCATACCAGCCACTTCCTTGCGTGAAAAAGGCATGGTCATCTTATAATTAATCGACTGATCAATACTTTGCACTCCCTGTATCTCAATCTCCTTCCCATAGACTTTGGTTTTAAACGGCGATACAATTACACTGCCTTTATCAATTTTAAAGTTGATATTGAAATCTTCAGCCTTCATCACTTTATATTTCTCATTTTTCAGCATGGAGGCTAATCCATTTTGAATTTTTGATCCAGACACTTCTACACCTTTAGATTTCACCTTTCCTTTTCCATCCATGGTTTCAATGACCGGCATGAAATCAGCACCCAACTCACTGTAATAATTGAAATTTGGTGACACATTACCAACTGCCTTTTTCGCAATCGGCACCATTGAATCCACCACACTAAATGAATTCGCCGCCATATTAATATCAATGTTTTGGCCGGCAAATTGAAAATCAACAAATGGTTTTTCCATATTTTGGGTGTTGTATTGTCCACCCATTGTTAAGGCACCATTCAGCAAATTCATCTTCAACCCATCCAATAACACGCGACCATCACGCACCACAATACCACCTTTCATATTCCGGATAATTAACTTATCGTACAGTAACTTATCAATTTCTGAAGCAAAAACGACGTCCAGATTTTTAGGCACCTCCACTATCTCAAGAGCAGTTGTATCATCAGGCAATTCTGTCACCTCTGGCTCTGGAGCCTCAGTCATAAACTCATTGGAGTTGATATATTTTGAGTGATGGCTCAACTTTCCTTTTAAAGTACCATCCTTAAGCGCATAGCCCAGGTAATTCTCCAGTCGACCTTTTAAATTAAAATCACTCTCCCCAATTTGTGAAGAGAAGGATTTTAAATCTACATATCTTGGCGAAAAGGTTATCTCCGCCTGACTGATTAAGACGCCTTGCGGCAAGTCTGCATTTGAGAAACTAAAATCATTTAATAGTACTTTTCCATTGGCCTGCACCTGATCGTATTGCTCTTTTTCTATCATGGCATAATCACCATCCAATGTCACATCGGCTTCAATTAATCCTTTTATATCAAAGCTATCCATAGGAATGGCATCCGCTAAAGACGAGAGATCAATTCGACCTCGCATCCCCCCTTTAAAAGTCAAATTACTCACAGGTGTTGTGACCTCCAAAGAAGCATCAAAGGGGTTATCACCCAATTTGAAATGAAACTGCTCCAAAGCAGTATAAGTGGAATCGGGGCTACCTCCCGGATTATTCACTTTTAGTTTGATATTGATATCCTGAAGTGACTTTGGCAAATCGGTGTACTGAATCATGGCATCTGAAACCTGAAGGTTGACATCAAAAGCCGGTAACTGATCAGCATCCACATAATCTCCCTCAACAGTCACATTCAAAACCAATTCACCAGCTGTTTTTAATGATTCAAAATCTTGTAAATAAACTTCAGGCACCAAAGCCAAAAGAGTTTTAAAATCGGTTTTCTTAGCTCCCAGCTTCAAATCCAATCCATAGGCTTCCTCTTTCATGACAACACTACCGTCCATTTGCAAAGCCAAGCCATTCACCACCAATTCATTCTCCAAAAAGGTAAAAATCAACTGCTCTAAATCAGCACCAATACCTGCATCCAGAGAAACAGTGGCCCCGTTCAAATAGTCCACCTCTTCGAAGGTCACAAAAACACCATCAATATCTGATTGGATCTTTAAATCCGTTGTTGTTTGTGACATGTCACCTGACAAGGCTAAATTAAATCCGTCAATCACTGCCGTCAAGGCCATGGTTTGATCGACATACGCTATGCGTGCATTTTTTATCTCAAAGGATTCCAAAAGAATCTTAAAATCCGATGTTCCGGAAACTGTATCAATCACCTCTTCTTCGACTTCCTCAACAGCCAGAGCAATGTCCCAATTAGCGGTTGAATCAGGTAAGACCAATGCATTTATCATGGGCTGATCGATCAACACTGATTTAATTTCAACTTCACCAGAGATCGCACTTAATACATCCACAGAAGTGGAGAACTCCTTAATTGAAAGCAATGAATCGCCTTCGAATTGATCTTTTCCAACCACGGATAAACCTTCCAGACTGACACTTAAATCCGGAAAATGGCGAAATAAAGAGAGTGAAAAAGATTTATAATCAACTATTGCATTGACTTGCTTGTTAATCTCTGTTTTTACACGCTTTTCAATTTTTCCTTTAAAAATAACAGGTAAAACCAAAAGCAATAAAAAGATAACAGCAATGGTACCCAATACTATTTTTAGTATTCTCTTCATAAGAAGTGTTTTAAGTTTTCAATTTGCGGTTTACTACAAACAAAGTTAACAAAACCTTTTATTAGACGGATCAGCCATTTCTTTAAAAGAACTTAAAATTACTGCAGGCAACAACAATTTTATATTTTTGTGTGATCATCATAAACAAAAATGTATCATGCATATTAAAACAGGACTACTACTTTTATCATTTACATTAAGCCAATGGGTTTCTGCTCAGATTAAAGCCGATTGGGAAGCAGGTGTACCGGAAGGTTGCACAACGATCACCGTTGGTAAAGCAGCCACTGCAGATGGTTCAGTCATGACATCACACACCGATGACAGTCACCGCACCCGATCCTGGATGAATATTGTGCCCTCGGAACGGCACGGGCGTCGGGATGAAGTAACCATGTATAAACGCGAACAGGACAACTCCCGAAAAATGCCGGCCTACAAACATACAGCAGTAGGAACCATTCCGCAGGTGAAAGAAACACATGGTTTCATCAATTCGGCCTACCCCTGCATGAATACCAAACAATTAGCCATTGGTGAATCCACTTTCGGCGGTCGTGAATCACTGGTTTCAAAAAAAGGAATCATTGACTGCCAGCGCTTGATTCAGTTGATGCTGGAACGCTGTACCACTGCCCGACAAGCCATTAAAATGGCCGATGAGTTGACTCAAAAATATGGTTATAGCGATTATGGTGAGTGCCTGACCATTGCTGATAAAAAAGAAGTGTGGCATTTTGAAATCGTTGGCCCCGGAACCAATAAAGTTGGTGCCATTTGGGTCGCACAACGGGTACCTGATGATCATTTGAGTGTAAATGCCAATGCGGCGCGAATTAATGAGATTGATCTGGAGAACAGCGAATACTACCTGGCATCTGAGAATATATACGATATGGCCCGCGACAGCGCCTGGTGGAATGAAGCTGAAGCCCCTTTCCGGTTTGCCCATGCTTATGCGCCTGAAAGCAGAGAATCGATGGCTTCGCGTCGTCGCGAATGGCGCATTCTAAGTTTAGTGGCCCCTTCATTAAAATTAGATCCCGAGGCCATTGATTATCCTTTCTCAGTAAAACCAGAGCAGAAAGTGACCTTGGAAAAAATGGTAAATCTGTTTAAGGATTACTATGAAGGTACACCTTACGATATGGTTGGTCACCTGGTAAAAGTCACGGAAGAAGGTGATACCATTCCACATCCACATGCCAGTCCGTTTATGCCCTATGACAAGTATGATCTGCACAACATTGAAGGTGGCTGGGGAAAGCTGGGTGAACGCACCATTGCCCGCTGGTACACCATGTATGGCACCATCACCCAAAGCCGTGATTGGTTGCCCGATGAAATTGGCGGATTAGTTTGGATGGCGCAAGATAACATTGCCACGTCGGTTTATATTCCAATCTATTGCAGCGTGACCGATTTACCTGCTTCCTATAAAGCGCCGGGCAGAAATGGTTTCTCCCGCAATTCAGCCTGGTGGGCCTTTAACCGAATGAGCACACTGGCTTCGATGCGCTGGAATGAAGCGCGTTACGATGTAGACAAGGTATTATTACCACTACAAAAGGAGATTTTTGCAAAACAAACAGAGATCGAACGCGAAGCCATGAGTATGAACAAGAAACAAACCATCTCATACCTGACACGTTATACCAACAGCTGGGGTGAAAAAGTTGTCAATACAGCCTGGCAAATTGGGGACGATTTGTGGACTAAATATGATGAAAAATTCTAACTCATTATTCATGAGATGACGAATCATTGCATGGATTCGTCATCCCATGAATAATCACTGCTTTTTCTATTCCATGGGGATTCGAATTATGAATTCAGTTCCATGCCCGACTTCACTCTTAACAGCAATGGAACCTCCACTTTTATCAATGAGGTCATAAGCCAAATGCAACCCCAGTCCACTCCCTTTCTCTTCGGAAGTACCTGAAGTGGCCATAAATTCACCTACATTGAAAAGGATCGCCAGTTTTTCAGGCCGTATGCCAATACCAGAATCCTGAATCATTAACTCCAGAAACGATTTACCTTCTTCTCGTATATGAAGGGCAGAACACTTTACCTTGCCCGGATCGTTGGAAAATTTAATGCCATTATGCACCAAGTTTCGAATAACGAACCGTAACATTTCATAATCGGCAAACAGCACTAAGTTTTTCGGAACGTCGTTGACTAACACCACATTTTTTGTATTGGCATGCACAGTAAAACTCTCAAAGGCATTTTCAACTAATTTGTGCACATTGAAGTGTTTCTTATTCACCTGTATCTGTCCTAATTGGGTTTTTGCCCAAATTAACAAATCATCCAGGAGTTTGTATACATTTTCACTTCCGGCTAAAATATGATTCACATAACTACGTATCTCTTCCTTCGAATACTTATCCAGATTATTCTTGAGTAACGCTGAAAAACCAAGTATGGCATTGAAAGGATTTTTAACATCATGGGCAATAATGGAAAATAGTTTATCCTTTGTGGTATTGAGCTCCTTCAGTTTTTGTTCATTCTCTTTTAATTGAATTTCATATTGTTTTTTCTGATTGATATCTGTAATAATACCCACCACTTCAGTTACCTTTCCATTTTCTTTGCGCATAGGTGATGCATAGAGGTCACCCCAAAAAACAGAACCATCCTTTCGAATATATTTTTTTTCGATGTTGTATTCATTAATCTCACCTGAAAACAGTTTTTTCAAAAATTGACTGGAAACATCCATTGAATCGGGATGTGTTAAATCCAAATTTGTCAGGTCATACACCTCCTCTTCAGACTCAAACCCCATCATGTCCAGAAACCTGCTATTAACCAAAACATAACGTCCTTTCTGATTGACTACGCCAATGCCAACAACGGTATTGTGCACAATTGACTGAAGCTTGTTCTTGCTTTCCAGCAAGGCCGATTCCGTTTCCTTAAGTTGGGTAAAATCCATCCCCACCGACTGATACTCTATAATCTCATCTTCAGAATTTACTAAAGCCCGATCAATCCATCGCTGCCATCTAACCTTACCATTAGACAGCACTACCCGATACTCATATTCATTAATGGGATGTTCGGGGGTCAGTTTTTTCACATTCTGAATCACAAATTCCCGGTCTTCAGATGGCACCATATCATAAAAACAACTTCCCAATAACTCTTCCTGAGTTACACCATACACTTGACAATACTGATTATTGACGTAACTAAGAATCCCATCTTTATCAAACCGGCAAATCATGGCCGGGGCATCTTCTACTAAGGTAAAATAACGCTCCTCACTCGCTTGCAAAGCATCAATGGTTTGTTTGTAAGGTGTCACATCGTAATAAAAAACACATAATTTTTGATCCCCGAACGGAAATGAACGAAACCTTAAATGCTTATTCAATTCATCCAGATAGGCCTCAAATGAATGTTTTTG
>Ga0193953_1000257_pt1 | contig 29926 bp, 34 predicted proteins | sample BB_4_MG_FD_140325 | JGI IMG/M metagenome (GOLD analysis project Ga0193953, IMG submission 140325) | Microbial mat bacterial communities from the Broadkill River, Lewes, Delaware, United States - BB_4_MG | ecosystem: Environmental > Aquatic > Freshwater > River > Microbial mats | place: USA...
AACAGGGTTTATATATAGAGCAGTAGATGTGGTACAGGTAAGTCAATTTTAGCTGTTATTGGAGTTACAGATGCCCACAGTTTAGGTGTTTGTTGGGATTTGGGTGTCGAAGTTGGGTTAATACTAGTAATAGCATTTTCGATGCTGTTTTGACTAGATATATCGGTCTGACAAGGTTTGGAGCTCTCTTGAAGATTAACTGACACTTTTGAAAACTTATCGGGTTGAAATGAATAAATAAGCTGCTTTAATAGTGGTAATAGCAGCTTAAGTCCTTCAATCATCTCACGTGAATAGACTTTTGTATTGGCAATTGTTTTGATAAACGAATAATACCAATCAATTCACCACTCTCCATCACAGGAACAATAATCTGAGATTTAAGTTTCGTATCATAGGGATTGTCAATCTTGGGATTAAAGTTTTTTTCACTTGTTATATGCTTATACAATCTTGCTTGTTTACGCTCAAAAGCTTCACCCAAAATACTATTTTGATCTAATCTCTTAGTATCAATTGCATAATCTAAATAGACACCATACAAAGATCTATTTTTAGGATTATGAATAAGTACTGATATGTATTCAGAGTGAAAAAATCTTTGTATAATTTGATAAATCTCACTTTTATTTCTCTCAACAATAGCTCTCGTTAGAGCATTTTTAATTAGGGCAATATCATCTCGTGTCATTTTTAACTCCTTACATCACCACGTTGTCATCCTTATGTTGTCTATTTAAGACAAATTTATGTAATCATACTCTTTATAAAACATCTTATAGTTAATACTTAACTATTTCTACTATAATATGATATTTTATACCTATGAGTCAATAATAACAAAAAATTATATAAATAGCTTAATAAAATTTATATATAATGCTTTCTGATAGACCACCAAGCTTAGAACTTGACTAAAATGGCTATATTATTGTAAGATAACAACAATTTTTCATAGGAGTTTATTATGGAGCAGAAGATCAAAAAATCAGTCGCTACAATCTTGGCACATATTATCAAAGTTGATAATCGTGATGTTGCCAAAGAGACTCCTCTCTTTTGTCGATTGATGGATCAAGATTTTGGATGTGACCGTGGAGAAGCTGAGCAGTTTTTGCAAGCTATTATGCAAGAGGATTACGATATCGAAGAGCACGCTGAGTTTATTCGTAAAGTACTCAAAGATGATCAATATACCAAATATAAAATACTTAAACAACTCAATCAGATTATCTGTTCAGATGAGATCAGTGATGAGGATTATAAAGAGTTTGAACGCATTGGTGAGATTCTCTTTCCTAATCTCAGAACGAACGAAGCTTAAATAAAAAACAGACCAAAAGGAGAATTATGAAATTTAGTGGAAAAAATGTATTGGTAACAGGTTCAAGCCGAGGGATTGGAGCAGAGGTTGCCAAAGCACTTGCTGCTTATGGACTTAAAGTATGGATTAATTATCGCTCAGGCGAAGAGCAGGCACGAGAAGTAGCTGCACAGATCAAAGAGATGAACGGTGAGTGTGATATTATCGGATTTGATGTAAGCGATGATGCCGCATTTGTCGATGCTATTAAGCATATCGTGGCAACAGATGGTGAGTTAAGCTATCTGGTCAACAATGCAGGAATTACCAAAGATAAATTGGCAATGCGTATGAAAACCGATGAGTTTATGGCTGTCATTGATGCCAACTTAAAATCAGCCTTTATTGGATGTCGTGAGGCTCTTAAGGTGATGGGTAAAAAGCGTTTTGGTTCAGTAGTCAACATCGCTTCGATTGTGGGTGAGACAGGTAATGCAGGACAGACCAACTACTCTGCTTCAAAGGGTGGTGTCATTACCATGACCAAATCTTTTGCTCAAGAGGCAGCTCCAAGAGGAATCCGATACAACTCCATCACTCCAGGATTTATCGCTACAGAGATGACCGATGTACTTAAAGATGAAGTTAAAGATTCCTTTATTGCCAAGATTCCTTTGGCACGATTTGGAAATCCTGTTGAAGTTGCCGATGCGGTTGCTTTTTTACTCAGTGATCACTCTAGCTACATCACAGGTGAGACGCTTAAAGTCAATGGCGGAATGCATATGTAGGTCGCCTGATGGCAAATATTTTAATCCTTGAAGATGACCGACTTTTTAATGAAACACTTCAAGACTACCTAGAGGATTTTGGGCACAGCGTTGCTTTTGCCCTTGATCCCTATACTGCACTCGATTTAACGTACGAAGATAACTTTGATTGCTATCTTTTTGATGTGAACCTGCCCTATGAGAGTGGTTTTGATCTATTAAGTAAATTGCGTCAAAGTGGAGACACCACTCCTACGATCTTTATTACTTCACGTGATGATAAGGCTTCACTTGCTAGTGGATTTGAATCGGGGGCTGATGACTATATTAAAAAACCAGTTGACCTTGATGAACTGACCTTTAGGCTTAATGCCTTGCTCAAACGCACCATTCGCAATTCAAAAATAGAGATTGATGGTTATCACTTTGATACAGAGAGTAAAATACTCTATCAAGAAAACAACAGCATTGAATTAACACAAAAAGCTTCACTGCTACTCTATATTTTAATCGAAGCCAAAGGCTCTGTGGTAGCCTTTGAAGAGATAGAGTCTCGTCTATGGTCGGCTAGTGAAGAGAGCAGTAGTGGTGCTATTCGAGTCTATATTACACAGATTAAAAAGTATTTTCCCAATCGTATTAAAAATATCCGTGGAGTAGGGTATAGTTTTGCACTCTAAAAACCCTTTTTTCCTTACTTTTCTCTATCTACTGACCACTTTGATTCTTGTAGCCACTATCTATCTCTATATCGATCGCTTTGGCTACTCACCTATTAACTTTATACTCTCAGCAGTGGTGGGGCTTTTTTTTGCCACCATGCTAGGCTATCTGCTCATCTCCTATATTATTGAACGTCAAAAACGCCTTGATGAAGTTTTGTTGCATATCACCAAAGAGACACTGCATGAACTTAATATCCCCATCGCAACCATTGATGCCAATAGCTCTATGATAGCCAAAGCCAATCCTGATGATGACAAAACCCTTAAACGCCTCAATCGTATCACTGAGGCCTCCAAACGTCTTCAACGCCTCTATACTCAACTAAGCTACTCGATTAAAAAACAGTTGGCTACGATCGAAAAAGAGCACTTTGATCTCTATCAACTTTTAGCTCAGCGTGTGGAGACCTTGGCAGAGTTGGGACGTAACCCCATTGACCTTCAAACTCCTATTGATATGACCTTGCATCTTGATAAGATAGGTTTTGAGAAAGTGATTGATAATATCTTGCAAAATGCTATGAAGTACAGCGATAAACAAGAACCTATAGATATCTATGTGCTAGAAGATAAACTCTATATTACTGACAGAGGCATTGGTATTGATGAGAGCCAAATGGTTGCTATCTTTGAACGCTACTTCCAAGCCAATGCACACAATGATGGCAAAGGGATAGGATTAGCCTTAGTCAAGAGTTACTGCGATAGGTATAAAATTGGTATTGATATAAAATCAAAAAAAGGTGAGGGGACAACCGTTATTTTGGATCTAGGGAGTGTAGTTTAATCCAACAGATTTTGTGTTAACCTCAACGCACAAGACCATGCAAAATGAAAGTTATATCCCCCTCTATCACCATCCACATTGAGTACTTCACCGATAAAATATAGATTTTTTACGAGTTTAGACTCCATGGTTTGCGGGTTAATCATAGTAGTATCAACACCTCCAATGGCGACTTCTGCCCCTTTAAATCCCCGTGTACCATCGATCTCAATAGCAAAGTTTTTAAGATGGTAGATAATGCTATTGATATGTTTTGCATTGAGTTGTTTGCTAGTTTGAGCCTGTAAAGAGGCTAGTTTGATAATCACATTGACTAATTTTTTATGGATAAAGCTTGATAGCCATACCTTAATATCACGATTGGGCTCTAGTGCACTTTGCAACAAATTTTGCAACGCCTTTTTGCTCCACGTTGGCATCAGATCGACTTTAAGTTCCATATACTCATAGTTACTAAGCCCTAGTGAGACAAAACGGCTAATATCCAAAATAGCCAATCCCGAAATACCGTATTTGGTAAAGAGAATATCCCCTTGCTTTTGAGCTATTTGCGTGCCGTTACTGTAGAGCTTTACCATAGCATCTTGTTTGAATCCTGCAAGGGTGTGAATATCTTTTTGCGGAGATGTCAATTGTACAAGTGAGGGGAGGGTAGGGTGGATGGGGTGATTGAAACGTGAAGCAATTTGCAATCCAATATCAGAGCTACCAAGCTGTGGATAGGCAGAGCTACCTGAGGCGATAATAAGGTTTTGGGTATTAAAGGTATCGATTGTTGTTTGAACAGTAAAGTGTTGGCTCTTTGCTACACTCTGCACCTCTTGATTGGTTTTGATTATTACACCCAAACGTTTGGCTTCATACTCCAAAATATCCACCACGCTACTAGCTTGCATACTCATAGGGAAAACGCGACCCTTTTTACCCTCAATGATATAAATACCAACACTCTCTAAAAGCTCTTTGATCTCTTTGTAACTGTAGATTAGCTCTTGGATAAAGGGTGGGTTTTGAGTGTGAAAATTATGAGGTGCAATCTGGGCATTGGTAATATTGCACTTACCGTTACCGCTAATGGTAATTTTTTTGCCTAATTGAGCGTTTTTTTCTAAGATAAGCACCTCTTTGCCTTTTTGAGCAAGAAGTATGGCAGACATCAGACCACTTGCACCGCCACCGATAATAGTATATTCATAGACTTTTGCTTTACTCATAGTGGCATTATAGCTAAACAGTCATTTTTTGTTATAATACTACGATAAATTTCTCGTTTACTTAGCCTTAAATGTTGACATGGTTGTATTGCATTTCCGTAGGGTGGGTGAAACCCACCGTCTAAGGGGAATAGTATCGTGTTACAAAGGTTCAAATTGGAACGAGATGTAAAAAAATAGAAAGTGAACATAATGGCAAATATTTCATATAAAGATGCGGGTGTCGATATCGATGCAGGAAATGATTTTGTAGAGGCGATCAAGAGTGATGTTAAATCAACCTTTGATAGCAATGTAATTGGTGGGATTGGTTCGTTTGCAGGGGCGTATGCTTTGCCTACTGGGTATAAAGAGCCTGTAATCCTCTCAGCAACCGATGGAGTGGGGACGAAGCTCATGTTAGCTATCCAAAGTGGTAAACTCGATACGGTAGGTATTGATTTGGTAGCAATGTGTGTCAATGATCTGATCTGTAACTTTGGTACTCCGATGTTTTTCCTAGACTACTACGCAACAGGCAGACTTGACCCACAAAATGCAAAAGATGTGGTTTCAGGAATCGCCGCAGGGTGTCGAGATGCTCAGTGTGCCTTGGTAGGTGGTGAGACAGCTGAGATGCCAGGGATGTACTCTGAAGATGATTTTGATTTGGCTGGGTTTGCAGTAGGAATTGCGGAAAAATCTCAAATGGATAGAGTAGCACTCGTTAAAGAGGGACAGTCTTTGGTAGCCCTTCCAAGTAGTGGCGTTCACTCCAATGGTTATTCACTCGTACGAAAGCTCTTCTTTGATAAACTAGGGATGAAGTACGATGATGAGTTTAACGGTAAGCCGTTGATTGAAACATTGATGACACCAACTAAGATCTATGTCCAAGAGTTTAAGCAAAACAAAGACAAAATTGTAGCCCTTGCACATATCACAGGTGGTGGAATCGTTGAGAACCTTCCAAGAATGTTACCCGATGGCATCAAAGCGGTGATTAAAAAAGAGGATATTCAAGTACTGCCAATATTTGAGTTTATGAGCCAACACGTCGATGAGGAGGAGATGTATCGAACCTTTAATATGGGTGTAGGGATGATCCTCGTAGTAGAAAACGCTGATGTAGAGGCTGTATGTGAAAATACAGGTGGATATTTGATTGGTCATTTGGAAGCTGGGGAGAAGGGTGTGGATTTAGTTTAACTTCCACACACTCGTTCCCAAGTTTTACTTGGGAATGTGTAATTGAAAATAATATTGTATGAATTTAAAAAAAACAGTCAAAAAAATAGTTGATATTCTATCTTTTTTCATCATACCATTGTTATTATGGTTTTTGATTATGCCTCGACCTATTACTCCTGAAGGCTATTTTGACCATCAAATTGAAGAAGATAAAAAAAGATATAATGATATATCGACATATACATCTGAGTGTAATTACCTAGCTATAGTGTTTATTGCCTATAAATATCAGAGCAAGGGTGATTATGCTAAATGTGCAGAGTGGATAGAGAAAACGAATCAATGTATAGCTTTGCAAACGGATAAAAATGATACAGCTGTTTTTTTTGAAGTCTCTCAAGCATGTAGAAAGAAATAAGTTACTTTCTTATTCCACCTCAGAAGAGAATGGAACGAGTTTCCATATTATATTTATAAATCTAAAAAAGGAGCATCTATGTCACAAATAATAGATAGAGTAATGAACGATATTGAGCATTTAAGTGCAAGTGAAAAGAGTTTTGTGGCACAGTGTATCATTCCCTCACTCGATAATCATCAAGATGGTAATGCTCTATCCCAATGGGAAAAATTGAGTAAAAAGCGTTATGATGAGCTTAAAAGTGGCAAAGTACAAGCGGTTAGTTGGGAAGAGATTAAAAGTAAAATTGTAGGTAAGTAGTTGAACCATTTTACTTTTGTAGGTTTGGCAGTGCCAAACCTACGCAAAAGTGCAAATTTAACCTCTCCACCATTAATCTTATCTTGCTATAATTATCCTTATAAAAATAGTGATAATTATAAGGATAATCCATGGTAACCTATGCACAAAATGAATTAGCCTCCTCTACAGAACTCTCCAAGCAGTTTGGTCACTACCTCTCCAATCTAAGCGAAGGGGTTGTAGAGAAGTTAGCAATTATGAAAAACAATAAAATAGAAGCGGTTATGATTCCTTCACACTTGTATGAGAGTTTGATTGAGCTTTTGGATGAAAAAGAGAATGAATCGATTGAGAAGATAGTCCAAGAACGACTCAAAACGCCTAAAGAGGAGTATCTCAATGGTCAAGATGTCTTAAAAGAGCTTGATTTATCACTGGATAACTAGATGTACGGTTTTGATTTTCATCCTGATGCCAAAGAGGAGTTAGCCAAACTCAACCGTTCTATCCAACTTCTTTTTAGTAAAAAGCTCAAACAGGTACTCAAAAACCCTCAAATTGGCTTACCTCTAGGCAACAAAAATAGCCTCAATCTCACAGGCTTTTATAAAGTCTATTTCAATAGTAAAAAACATCGTATTGTTTATGAGATTGAAGAGGAGAAGGTCATTATCTATATTATCGCTATTGGTAAGCGAGAGGGTATGGAAGTGTATCAAAAAGCCAATCAAAGACGAGAGAAGTAATTATAGTGCCAATAAACCCCAACCAAGTCAACCTCTATACCATTAGCGAAAATGAATTTAACCAACGCATTGATAATTTTCTCTTGCGAGTGCTTAAAAAAGTGCCTAAATCCAAAATCTATCGTGTTATCCGCAAAGGGGAAGTTCGGGTCAATAAAAAGCGTATCAAACCTGAGTATAAGCTCCAAATTGGTGATGAGGTGCGTATCCCTCCTATCAAAATAGAAGCCTCTATTGAGTCTGTTGATATTCCTAAAAAATGGATAGATCTTATTCATAAGAGCATTATTGTAGAGGATGATAATATCATAGCTATCAATAAACCCTCAGGGTTAGGAGTACACAGTGGCTCTCATGCCCCTTATGGTCTGATTGAGATACTCCGTCAGATTCGCTCTGACAGTAGCTATTTGGAGTTGGTGCACCGTTTGGATTTGGAGACGAGTGGGGTGGTGTTGATTGCCAAAAGCAGAGTGGTACTGCAAGAGTTGCATCAACTGCTACGCGATGGGCATAAGATAGAGAAGTATTATACTACGCTTGTTAAAGGTAAGTGGCAAAGAGGTAAACAACGCCTTAGCCACAGACTTGAACGTCAAAACAACCAAGCCCAAAAGGTCAAAGTATCCAATGAGGGCAAAGCCTCTACATCTATCTTTAACCCCAAAAAATCTTATAGAGATACCACATTGATGGAAGTACAAATCCTTACAGGTCGCACCCATCAAATCCGTACACAATTGGCTCATCTAAAGCATCCTATCATTGGGGATAGTATGTACGGAGATAAGCATATTAATGAAAAATTTGCACAAAAGTACGGGCTAAGAAGACTCTTTTTGCATGCAAGTCGTATGGTATTTGAGTTGAAAGGTAAACAGTATGAGATGAGAGCCCCACTGCCCAAAGAGCTCAATCAAGTGCTACAAAGGTTTAGTTGATGCCAAAGCGATAAAAACTCGATGCCGAACCATCTCCTCGTAGTTTGATCTGGTAGACCTTAAAGGGAATGGCTTGGTCTTCATCAAGCTCAAGGGGTTCCGAGATAAAGATATCCCGCTTGGTCTTTTCAAGTATATCTTTGGTGCCAAAATCTTCAAATTTAAAACGCTGACTTATAATAGTGTAGGCATCTTTGTTGGATTTATGGTACTTTTGTACTTCATCAAGTGTAAAGAGCGTATTGACAAACTCTGCTTTACCACGATTGGAGATATAAAATGCCATATCACGTGTTTGAGCCTGAAGTTTAAGAATGCCCATAATGACAATAGAGATAAGTATAACCGAGACAATCAACTCAATAAGTGTAAAACCTTGATGATAATGAGACTTTTTTTGCATTAATAAAAATCTCCACTGCTTGTAACGATACGATTGTATTTTAACCAAAGCTCTTTTGCCTCTTGCAATGAACCAACTTGTTGCGTTTGTCCAAAATAAGAGGGGATATAGAAAATACCTTGATCGTTTTCTATTACAAGTTTGGTAGAACTCTGATTAAGATAGAGATTAAAACGTAAGCAGACCTTCTCATCATCTACACGTCCAAACTCTTGAACTTCAAAGTTATTGTTTCGATTAAGATGATAGATTTTAATATCTTTACCAAAGTTGAGTTTGCCTTCGTAGCGTTTGATGTCTACCGAACGACTCACAGAGTAGTAACACTCTTTGCATTTTGCAATACAAAAGAGTTCTCCTTGGGTATCCATTAGCTCTTTGGTCACTGCTTTGAGTGTTAAGGGGGTCAATGTTGTCTCTGTAAGAGCATCTTGCTTTTTGACATTACTAAATATAAAGTAATAAGCTAAAGAGATTAAAGCAATAACAACCAATAATTCAATTAAAGAGAACGCGGCTTTGTGTGCGACTCTTTGCATCAACACTACTTGTTACACTGACTCAAAAAGATATCGGCACCATCACCGCTTCCACCCTCTTTTCTGTCACCACCAAAGCTAATCATCTCATAGCCATCATCGTTTTTGATATAGGTAATAGGGGTTTGCCACGAGTCTTTTGGAACACGTTCGATATATCCTGCATTGAGATAGTTGGGGTACTTGTCGCTATCGGGGTTGGTTACAAGTGCCGCAAGTCCCTCTTCGGTATCGGGGTACATTCCATTATCAAGCTTAAAGGTTTTAAGAGCCTCTCCAATGGTTTTCATCTGTGTACAGACCAAATCACGCTTAGCTCTTTCACCTTGTTCTAGTACTTGAGGGGCAACAAGTGCTGCCAAAAGTCCTAAGATTAAAATAACAACCAATAGTTCTAATAGGGAGAAAGCTTTTTTATGACTTCTTCTAGGGTTCATTAAGATTCCTTATTTGTATTTTATAAGTTTTTGGGTAGTATTTTACTCTGTTAGAGCTTTTAAAAGCATAAAACAATAAAAAGGTTATCATTGAGACGTGCAATTACACTCTTTATCACGCTTACCGTCATTGCCGCTCTTTTGACACTGGTAGGGGTATCATTCTCTTATCTTGAAAAAGCAAAAAAAGATTCAGCTGTGAGCAGTTCGATTATTCAAGGCAATATCTTTTATGCCGATATATCGCGAACACTGGATAAACTGCTCAAAGGTTCAAATGCCCAAAGTGTACTCTCGATGCTCTATTTGGCACCTCAAGCTATTCAAGAGAAAGAGGGAAGTTTTTTTGTCTCGATTGGTTGTGAACCGCTGAGTAATGGAATTGATATCAACTGGTTTGGACTCAAAAACGATAAAAAAAATCAAAAAAAATATGATCTTGTTGTAAGAGTTTTTGATGATGTCACCTCGGAATATAGGCTAGAGGATGACTCTAAACTATTAGAGTATATTATAGAAGATATTGAAGGTGTGAATGAGTCTACAAGATTAAAACAAAAAAAAGGTATACTTTCACTAAAGCAATTTAACAATATTTTAAACCGATATTTTGTAGAAACAGGTGATTCCAAAGTCTTTAACGTGCCTTGGGGTCAATATTTTGCATTTGTAGGCAAAGAGTCTAATATTGATAGTAAATATCTTTCGAGTTACTTAATTGCACTTTTGTTTGATTTGGATCTTAGCTTTGTCCAAGAAGAGTGGATGGAGGGAGAAAATTTGGCAAATTTTTTAAAAGAGAACAGTGCGAACATGGAGCTTTATGATAATAAAATATTTTCCAATACACTTCTTAAACGACTCAGCTGCACCATAGCCTATGCCTACAACAGTAATATTTATCGGTTTAGTTTTAACTACTTAGACGAAAGGGTAGAGTATTTTGAATTTTATTCGAAACAGTAAAAGAGATTTGGTACTGCTGCACAATGCAAACAGCAGTGTGCGAGTAAGCAGCGAGAGCATAGATATTATGCTCTCTCCCGTACTCTATACGCTCAAACGTGAGCCGTTAGAGATTAAATATCAATATCAAGCCAAAAAAGTAGCCCCTTCGGTACTTGATGAACTGCTTGATGATGAAGAGTATAAATACAGTGCTTTTAAAGATGATGAGGGCTGGGTATTTATTGCCTACAGTCCTGCTCATATCACACAGCTGCTCGAGCAAGTGGGTATTGAGGCTTCAAGAGTGGAAAATATCTACTTTGCCCAACAGAGTGCTGCGATGTTTGAAAATCCTATTGCAGTAGATTCTACCATGGCACTAGGCGTTGTCAATGATATTGTCACCGTCATGCCAAAAGCACTCTATGGAGAACGACGTTTTTTAAGCTTTGATGAGAGTTTTCGTCCTAGCAGTGGTGGTGTATCGCTTCATGTTGAATCCAAACGTTCTGCAATTGCCAAAAAAGATGCCATCATTTTGGCTTCAATCTTTACACTATTAGGAACTATCTTTTTAGTTGAAGGAGTGGGATACAGTGTAGCAAAATCAAATCAGAGTGCCTCTGTTGATCTACTTCTTGAAGACCACCCCTCACTACAAAGTAAATATTCTCGTGAGAGTATTGCTAAAAAGTATCAAAAACGCGATAAGCAAGAACGCAAAAAAAGAGAGTTTCTTAAAGAGATCTCTAGTGTTGTGCGTTATGGTGGTAAAGTTAAAGAGATAGCTATAGAGGGTACAAAGTTTAAAGCAAAACTGGAAGTAAATAATAAAAACAGCTACAATATGCTTGATAAATCGATTAAAATCAAGCAAATTGACAGTAAAAATATTGAATTAGAGGGAGGAGCATGAATTACAAACACTATAAAATAGAACTGCTATTAAGTGCTGCTTTGCTCTTTATGGTTTTGAGCTTTGGATATAAAACATTAATGCATTCAAGTCTTAAAAACTCTCAAGAGGATCTTGTCAGTGCAAAAGCTCAAATCAGTGAGATTATTGCACTTCAAGAGCTTTGGGGCGATAAAAAAATAACAAAAAAAGTCAAAGCCCTAGAGAAGGTTTTATCACCAAGCAAAGTTGCTAGTTTTAGTGTCAAAGGTAAAAAACTAACCGCTTTGTTTAAAGATATGAGTATCGGTGAACTCAATCGCCTTACATCTAAGATTGTCTCATTGCCTCTCTCTCTTGAGAAGTTTAATCTTAAGCAAGAACCCAATGGGTATCAATTGGAGGTTAAATGCAAATGGTAAAAAAGATATTGATAGTTATTGTTGTATTTTTCTTTAGCCTTATTATTTTAGCTCCCAAAGAGCGTCTTTTCTTTTTAGCTGAAGATAAACTTGCCCAAAATGAGATCATTATAAGCAATGAAGTAGTCAATAGTACGCTGATGGGGCTTAATATTAGTAATGGTGAGCTTACACTCAAGGGTATCAGTGTTGCAAAAATAGAGACAATGGATATCTTCTCTATACTGTTTTACTCTTCAATTGATATAGAAAACGTCATACTTGATGAGGCAAGCAGAGGGATGATACCCCTGAGTGAATTTAATCTATCGCTTTCTCACTCTGTATTGTCTCCCAAGAGTTTGGCGTTGGTTTTAGAGCATGGATCCAATGAAGTTGAAGCCAAAATCAAATTTTTGGATGAAGGAAAAGTGCGTATTGAAGTAGATGATATCAATGGAAGCAGTTGGCTCAAACCGATGATGCAAAAAGATGAGAATGGATGGTACTATGAAACAGCTATTTAAGAGTGAGGGTTTTCAATATGCTATCTACGCTTTAGGAGCTGTTGCCGTTGTGAAACTGCTTTGGTTTATAGTTACTCTCATCTTGTTACCTAGCACTACTCAAGAGTTAGAGTCTCAAGGAGATATTAAACCTCTCTATTACCGTCTTTCTTTAGCCAAAAAAGATGGTGAGGCGATCAAGCCAAAACCAAAACCTGTTACTAAAAAGAGTGCAACGCCTATTAGTGCTTTGGTACTTTTAGGTATCTATAAATCAAGTGACACTGTTGTGGTTACGGTTCAAAAGGGTTCTAAAACAACTGTTTTATCCAAAGGTGAAGCCATTAGTGGATTTACCCTTGTAGATGCCACTCGAAAGGAAGCTTTTTTTGAAAAAAATGGTAAAAATTATACCTTGAAGTTCAAAAAGAAAAAACGATCTGCTGCAGCAAAGTCTATGATATCAACCGTTAAAACTCCCCAAAAAGAGGAGCCCAAAGCCGACATCTACGAGGATGATGGTATCAAAGTTGTCAAACGCGATATGATTCAAGACTACATGAAAAAACCCAAAGATATTTGGAAAGATATTGGTATCAGTGAGATTAAAAACGGCAAAGATATTACAGGCTTTAGAGTACGATTTGTACGAAAAGATAGTGGTTTTGAGAAGCTTGGAATTAAGCGGGGAGATATTATTTTGGCAATCAACGGAGAGCGTTTGGATAGTTATCAAGATGCATTTTCAGCATATAAAAATATTCAAACGATTGAAAACCTAACATTAACAATTAAACGAAAAAATCAGGAGATGGAGTTAGATTATGAAATTAAGTAGAGTCATTATTGGATTGGCACTTATTTTGTCGATGGCAGTCGGTGCAAATAAAAGTGATAATTCCACGCAAGAGGAGACAATAAACGTCAACTTTCAAGATTTAGAACTTACAGATTTTATTGAAAATGTGAGTAAAATCACCCAAAAGAATATCTTAATTGATGGAAAACTCAGCGGAAAGGTCAATTTTATTACCCAAAAACCTATTAAAAAAAGCTCTTTGATTCCTCTAGCAAACTCTATTTTATCGACACACAACTTGACACTTGTCGATTTAGGAGATTTTTATAAGGTTGTCAAGCAAAACGATGCTGCGGGTGAGGGTTTGGCTGTAAGTAAGAGTGTTGAGGGTGATACGATGCGCACCGTTGTCTTTTCGCTTAAAAATGCCGATGCCTCTATATTAAGAGCCAAAATTCGACCACTGCTTCATAAAAATGCACAGGTGGTCTCCTTTAAAGAGAACAATATGCTCTCCATTACTGCCAATCCTATTACACTCAAAGCGATCAAAAAGCTTATTGATTCGGTAGAAAACTCCTCTCTTAAAGGTTCTGTCTTTATCAAGCTTAAAAATGCTTCGGCAAAGGGTGTACAGAAAAATGCTGACTTGATGGCACAAAAGCTTTTTCCCAAAACCATTCAAAGTGAAAGCGTTGATGTAATGGTGGATGAAGCAACCAATACCATTATCTTGGTTGGTAAACGTGATAATGTGAATCGAATGGTTAATTACGTGAAGCAACTTGATATTAAGAGTGAGGGAACCGATCAAAAGATGTATGTAATCCCTCTTAAAAACTCTAATGTTGAAGAGATGGAGAAGATTCTATCTAAAATTATTGCTCAAATGAATGGAGTAGCCATAGCCCAATCAAAAGTAAAAGGAAAAGGTGGACCTCCTCCCGAAGCACAAAAAGCGATGGTAGTAAGTGATCTTGAACGAAATGCCTTGATTATATTGGCTACTCCCGAACAGATGAAAAATATTCGTGATACTATTAGTAAAATTGATGTTGAAAAACCCCAAGTGTTTGTCAAAGCAAAAATTGTGGAGATCAACAACAATATTGCACGTGAATTGGGTATGCGTTATGGATTTGAGGGTGGAAAGATCACTTCTCAGGGACTCTTCTCTTTAGCAGGTGGAATGTTAGGTGGAGGTACGATGATGGTGTCTCAAAATTTATTAGGCTTTTTAAATACCCAAACAACCAACTACGATGCTAACGGTAATGCCATTACCACAACCGATACCCCCTTTAAGTTCTCGTCTGATATTTCGGAACTCTTTGCATTGGGAGCCAAAATTGACATCTTGGCACAAAACGGTGGAGCACAGATTTTGAGTGAGCCTTCAATACTCTGTACCAACAACAAAGAGGCCTCTATCTATGTGGGGCAGACACAATCCATATTGACCAGTAGTGCCCAAGGCAATAATGCCCAAGATTTAGCCCGAAACAACTACTCACGTGAGGATATTGGTATTACACTCAAAGTTAAACCACGCCTTTCAAGTCACAACAAAGTCAATTTAAATGTTGAAACGGTGATTGAAGATATCGTAGGAAGTTCAGGTTCTACAGCCGATAGACCTACCACAACCAAACGAAAAGTACAGACCAATGCCATTGTAAATAATGGTGAGACGATTATCATAGGGGGGCTTATCAAAAGTTCAACAGGTAAATCGACGACAAAAGTACCACTTTTGGGTGATATTCCTATTCTTGGAGAGCTCTTTAAATCCAATGCCAATAATAAATCTGAGGTTAATGTAGTTATCTACTTAACACCCTATATTGTACGCAAGAGTGGAGACCTTCGAAAACTTAAAGAGCTTCTTGTAGAACTCGATGGACTGCAATCAAAGTATAACAGCTTGGTCTATCAAGGATTGGAAGAGAGACGTACAGGTAAAAGCTCACGCATCGTAAGTGAAAATGTAAGTACAACCAAAAAATCATCGACAACAACGACGAGTTATAAACACCCAGCTAGTAATCGGATTGTCCATGATGAGAGTGATAAGATCTTTATTCCAGGACAAGAGTAATGCAGATACCAAAGCTTGTTGATGTCAATTTAGAGCCTCTTTGGGAGGATGAGCTTGATCATAAACTTGCTATCAAGCACTCATTGCTCTTCTCTACTATTGAGAATCAAAAAGTCTCAATTACAAAAGAGTCTACCCTTGCAAATGCTCTAAACTTTTTGGCTAAACTCTCTATCGACTACCCCTTGCACTTGGTTGATGATGAGAGTTATGAGAGACTGCTCAATAAATTTCAAGAGATACAGACCGATAGTGACTTTCAAGATATAGGTTCATCCACATCCGATGAACTCATAGAAGTTGAATCCGATCTATTGGAGTTTATCCAAAATTCTCAAGACCTACTCTCTAGTGAGGGTTCTGCTCCTATTGTCAAGCTTACCAACTCTCTCTTTTTTCAAGCAATCAAAAAGGGTGCGAGTGATATTCACATTGAAAATAACGAAAAAAAGGGTGAAGTACGTTTTAGAATTGATGGAGCTTTAAAGAAACATATTGACCTCGATAAAAAAGTGATAAGTCTTGTCACCAACCGTATTAAGGTCATCTCAAATCTCGATATCTCCGAAAAACGTATCCCCCAAGATGGACGGACACAAGTAACCATCTCGGGTAAGACACTCGATATTCGGGTTTCGATACTGCCCACCTATTATGGTGAGCGGATTGTAATGCGGATACTTATGCAGAGTGAACACATCCCTACTCTTGAAGATTTGGGCTTTACCCGTGAGATGACAGAGCGGTTTTATTCACTGCTTCGTCACTCACACGGTATGATATTAGTCACTGGTCCTACAGGGAGTGGTAAATCTACTACCTTGCATGCCTTTTTGCAATACATTGCCACACCCGATAAAAACATCATCACTGTTGAAGACCCTGTAGAGTACAACGCCGATAATATCAACCAAATTCAAGTCAATGCCAAAGTAGGACTTACCTTTGCATCAGGGTTGCGTTCAATCTTGCGACAAGACCCTGATGTAATTATGATTGGTGAGATTAGGGATACCGAAACGGGTGAGATTGCCCTTCAATCTGCTCTTACAGGTCACTTGCTTCTTTCAACACTGCACACCAATGACTCTACTTCATCGTTAACGCGACTTATGGATATGGGAATAGCCGATTATCTTATCTCTTCAACACTTTTGGGTGTATTGGCTCAACGTCTTGTACGAAAGCTCTGTACGCACTGTAAAGAGGATGTAGAGCTTGCCGATGTGGTCAAAAGAGATATCAACCTCGCCCCCAATGCCTTGACCAAGCACGCTGTAGGTTGCAAAGAGTGTGACTTTACAGGCTACAAAGGTCGGGTAGCTGTGGGTGAGCTTTTTATGATTGATGATGGTGTCAAAGAGATGATCAAACAAAACTATACCGATCATCAGATACGAACCCAGATGAAAAAACAAGGAATGCAGACTCTAGCAGATCAACTGCGAGAGCTTGTCGAAGAGGGCACAACAAGCTACGAAGAGGCACTGCGTGTTGGTATTATGGATGGCTAGCATCCTCTACAAAAGGGTAGAGTTTACTAGAAACTAGATGAAATATTTTACCCTTCTCTATTTTATCTATCTGGATCTACTGCTTCTTCTGCTCTTTTTTCACCACAATATCGCATCCAATGCTTTAGATTATTTTCAAAGAGATCTATTGATAGAGATGTTGAGATGGTTCTTTGAGGATAGAGTTGTCAATTATCGTGTTGTGATTAACCCAAACTACTCTATAACGATTGATCGCTCCTGCAATGGTGTTGTCCCTCTACTGATCTTTTGGGCTGCAATATTAGCATACCGTACAAAAATAGTTCATAAACTGCAATGGATGTTTATGGGGTATATCGCTTTAATTTCAGCAAACTCTCTTCGCATTGTTTTTGTGATCTACATGGTCTTGCTTGATAGTAAATACTTTACACTAGCACACGACTATATAGGCAATGGCTTTTTAATGCTTCTTGGCTTTGGGCTCTTTATGCTCTTTATGGATCATGTTGACAAAAAGACGAATCTAAGCCCCAATTGATTTTAATTGTGCTAAAATTGCACTCTTCAAATAATAGAGAGGTGTCCGAGTGGTCGAAGGAGCACGCCTGGAACGCGTGTGTGGGGCAACTCACCGAGGGTTCGAATCCCTTCCTCTCTGCCATATCCATGTACAATCATAATTAATACTACTTACAAACTACCCTACACAGCGGTACTTTAAGCTATTTAACTGTTTAATGATGTATAATTTAATACAAATATATCTAATGTTTTTAGGGGGCATTTTAGGGGGCATCAAAATATAACCCCTAAAAACTTCTAAATAACCCCCTAAATTTTTTAAGGGGTACATCATGGCACGAATCACAAAACCTTTGACAGATAGAGAGATCAAGACAGCAAAACCCAAAGAGAAAAAATACAAACTATCCGATGGGGCAGGGCTTTTTCTTTTGGTCACTCCTCAAGGTGGCAAACAGTGGAAACTCAAATATCGCTTGAATGCTAAAGAGCGTGAATACTCTATAGGTACATATCCTACTATTTCACTTATTGAAGCACGGCAAAAGAGAGATGAACTCAAAAACCTAGTATCAAAGGGCATAGACCCAAGCCAAGAAAAACAAAAAGCCAAACAAGAGGTCAAAGCTCAAGAGATCAAAGAGTCCAACACTTTTAGAAAAGTAGCACTAGAGTGGCATCAAAGCTATAAAAGTGCTGTAACAAGTGAACGCCACTATAATGATATTATTAGTAGATTAGAGAATCATATACTACCTACTTTAGGAGATATGTTAATTAGTGATATCAAACCTCTTGATATTATTGCTCAAATGGAGATCATGAAAAACAAAGGAATCAGCGATACGGCTAGAAGAGTGACGGGATATACCAATAAAATTTTTAAATACGCTATTACTTATGGCTACTGTGAAAATAATCCTGTAGCAGGAATAGATACAACAATAGTATTAGGGAAAAAAGAGACCAAGCACTATCCTCAAATTAAAGACCCCAAAGGCGTTTTAAATGCTATAAAACATTATGGTGGTGATTATGCTACTAGAAAGGCATTACAACTTTTACCTTATGTATCTGTTCGGATTGGAAACTTAGTTTTTTTGCGATGGGATCAAGTAGACTTTGAAAAAAAAGAAATACATTACGATGCAGAGCAAATGAAAATCAAAAAGGATTTTATCCTTCCCTTATCGCATCAAGCATTAGAAATTCTCCAAGAGGTTTATAAAAATAGAACGAGTGATACATTTGTATTCCCTTCACCTATCAAGAAAAATCAATCACTAAGCAACGGAACGATTAACCCTGCATTTCGTAGAATGGGATATACAAAAGATGAAATAGTGACACACTCATTTAGAAATCTATTCTCTACAACTTGTTATGAACATCAGGAATTACATGGAAAAAGCAGTGAAGTGATAGAGGCACTATTGCATCATCAAGAGAAAAATCAAGTCAAAAAAGCGTATAATCGTGCTGAGTATGCCAAACCAAAACAAGAGCTTATTCAATGGTATGCAAATTTTATTGATGAAAATTATAGATAAGTTACTTAGTAAAGAATAAGAAGTATTGCTGTACTTCTTATTAGAGTATATTGCTAAAATTCTTGTTCCATATTGTAGCTAATTTCATAGGGTTTGTCAAGAAAAATATCAATTTGTACTCCAAATATTTAAAAATTTGCCCCTCAAAAATATATCAAATCATAATTTTAGTTGCAAAAAAATATTTCATGATGAGACTTTATTTTTAAAAAAATTTATGATATACTTCTATTTGTAGCTAGATAGTTGTATATATATTATATGAATATTAAATTTTATTTCACATGACTTGCTGGTCATTGGAATATTAAAGTCTACAAAAACTCAACAAAGCATCTAAAGAGTATATTGCTAAAATACTTGATCGCTTTGTAATTTATTTTACAAGGAGAGTTTCCATGCGAAACAAAAAAAATACTACTATAAATTGTTTTTGTGAGCAATTTTGCATCACACGAGCCACATTTTACAACTGGGTGAATAAAGGTCTGGTCAAAAGTTTCAAAGTTGGTGGAAAAGTTCTGATACCATCAAGTGAAATTGAACGACTTGAAAGTATGAATTAGTCTCATTCTCACCGTCTCACTCCACTTTTGTGGGGTGACTAATTACACTTAATTATAAAACAACTCCATTCTAATCAATCAAACAGCACTAATTTAATACAATACTCTTCAATATAATGCAAGAGTTGGACAAAAGATGACATTCACACAAATTTTACAAAAATATAAAGAGGCATCATTCTCAAAAAGAGACCAAGGTGACCGCTTTGAGCGATTGATGCAGGGGTATCTCAAAACTGACCCATTCTACGCAGATAGGTTTCAAAAAGTTTGGTTATGGAATGAGTTTCCTTATCGTGACCAGTTGGGTGGTAAAGATATTGGGATAGATTTAGTAGCCAAACAAAAAAGTGGTGAGTATTGGGCTATACAGTGTAAATTTTATGATGAGAGTCACTATATCAGCAAAAAGGATATTGATACTTTCCTTTCAACATCGGGTCGTACCTTTAGAGATGAGAGTGACCAAGAGCAAAGCTTTTCTCAAAAGCTCTTTATCTCTACTACAGATAGATGGAGTTCCAACGCAGACCAAACACTCAAAAACCAAAGCCCACCTGTAATAAGACTCAATCTACAAGGTCTTAAAGACTCTATTGTATCATGGGACAAATTAGACCAAGGGCTTACGGGTGAGTTGGCACGAGATACCCAAAGACAACTCAAAAAACATCAACAAGATGCCCTCAACGCTACACACGAGCATTTTAAACAAGCCAATAGGGGTAAGCTTATCATGGCGTGTGGTACGGGTAAAACCTTTACCTCTCTAAGCATTGCAGAACATGAGACCAATGGTAGGGGATTGGTACTCTTTTTAGTTCCCTCTATAGCACTCTTAGGACAAACATTAAGAGAGTGGTTTGCATTTGCCCAAGAGCCTATTAAGCCTATCTGTATATGTTCCGATGCTCAAATCACCAAAGATAAGAAACAAAACGAAGATACCGACACCACCAGTGTAGTAGATTTGGCTCTACCTGCCTCTACCAATATCGATAATATCGTAAGACAGTTTAGAAAACATCACCAAGACCAAACCAAGGGAATGACCGTTGTATTCTCTACCTATCAATCTATTGATGTCATTGCTCAAGCTCAAAAACATATCGATAAAGATATTCAAAGTGAATTTGACCTCATTATATGCGATGAAGCCCACAGGACTACAGGGGTATCACTCACCAAAGATGAAGAGTCAGCATTTACCAAAGTACACGATAACAACATCATCAAAGGCAAAAAACGGCTCTATATGACCGCTACCCCACGGCTCTACTCCGATGACTCCAAATCAAAAGCAGCCCAAAACGATGCTCTTATCTGTTCGATGGATGATGAGCAGTTCTATGGTCAAGAGATATACCGTATTGGCTTTGGTGAAGCAGTAGAAAAAGATTTGCTTACCGATTACAAAGTATTGATATTGACACTTAGTGACAAAGATGTCCCTACAAGTTTACAAAATGCACTCTCTCAAGATAGTCAAATCTCAACCGATGATATATCCAAGCTTATCGGATGTATCAACGGACTATCCAAGCAGATCATTGGCGATGAAGAGCTACTCAAAACAAGCGACCCCTCACCCATGAGACGAGCCGTTGCCTTTTGTCAAAATATTGCAGTATCGAAAAATATTACCAACTCATTTAATGACCTATCGGATAGTTATGTCGATACCCTAGAATCAGATAAAAAAGAGCAGATTGTATCGGTTGAATCCAAACATATAGATGGCTCAATGTCCGCACCCACTAGAGATGAGCTTTTGGGATGGCTCAAAGATGATACAACAGAGCCAAACGAGTGTAGAGTCCTTACCAATGTACGATGCCTTAGTGAGGGGGTTGATGTCCCCTCTTTGGATGCCGTCTTATTTCTATCAGCTAGAAACTCCCAAGTCGATGTGGTACAATCAGTAGGGAGAGTGATGCGAAAAGCACCCAACAAAAACTACGGTTATATTATTATCCCTGTGATAGTCCCCTCCGATGTCGAAGCCTCCAAAGCCTTAGATGACAATGACCGTTATAAGGTCGTTTGGTCAGTACTCAACGCCCTACGAGCTCACGATGATAGATTTAACGCCACCATCAACCAAATAGAACTCAATAAGAAAAAACCCAATAATATCTTAATCGGTGGTATCGATAATGGCAGTGAAGAGGGAGAGAGTAACTCTCAAGAGAAAACCAATGAAAAAACCAATGAGAAGCTAAGACAATCCATTATGCAGTTTGATGAGCTTCAAAGTGCCATATTTGCCAAAATGGTACTCAAAGTTGGGGATAGAGTCTATTGGGAGAAATGGGCAAAAGATGTTGCCGTGATAGCCCAAAGACAGATAGAACGCATCAACCACCTCATAAACGCAAACGATACACACAAAGAAGCCTTTGAAAAGTTCCTCCAAGGCTTACAATCCAATATCAATCCAAGTATCACCAAAGACCAAGCCATAGAGATGCTCTCTCAGCATATCATCACCAAGCCTATCTTTGAATCTCTCTTTGATAACTACTCATTTGTAACCAATAACCCCGTATCGGGTGCTATGCAAAATATACTCGATATTTTAGAGAGTGAACAAAACGACAAAGATTTTGAGACCCTAGAGAAGTTTTATGAATCGGTCAAAAAGAGAGTAGAGGGGATTGATAACGCAGAGGGTAAACAAAAAATAATTGTAGAGCTTTATGATAAATTTTTCAAAACAGCATTTCCCAAGATGGTTGAGCAGTTGGGGATTGTCTATACACCTGTAGAGGTGGTTGATTTTATTATCCATTCGGTCAATGATATACTCCAAAAAGAGTTTGATAGAAGTATTTCAGATGAAAATGTACACATATTAGACCCCTTTACAGGCACGGGTACATTTATCACACGACTTATCCAAAGTGGACTCATTAGCAAAGAGAGGCTCTTATACAAATACCAAAACGAACTCCACGCCAACGAGATTGTACTACTAGCCTACTATATCGCTACAGTCAATATCGAAAACGCTCTACACGACCAAATAGACTCAAAAGACTACTACCCATTTGAGGGGATAGTTTTAACCGATACTTTTCAATTGAGCGAAGAGGACAAATCAAAAACCCGACTCAATGATGGTGAGATGTTCCAAAAAAACTCAGCACGAGCCCAAAAACAAAAGAACGCACCCATCAAAGTCATTATCGGTAATCCACCATATGCTTCTGGGCAAAAATCTGAAAATGATAATACAGAAAAAATGTCTTATGAAAAACTAGACAAAAGCATATCTAAAACTTATGTAGCAAATTCAACTGCTAATTTAAAGAATCATTTATACAACTCTTATGTAAAAGCATTTAGATGGAGTACAGATAGAATTGGTGATAATGGAGGTATTGTCTCTTTCATAACTAACTCTGGCTACATAAGAAAGAAAAGCTTTGATGGTTTTAGAAAAACATTAGAAAAGGATTTTTCTAAAATTTATATTTTGGATTTAAAAGGAGCTAAAAGAGGTAAAAGTGGAGAATTAGCTAAAAAAGAAGGTGACAATGTTTTTGATATATTGACTGGTGTGGCTATATCAATATTAGTCAAGAAAGACAACAATAATTCACCTTTTGAAGTAAATTATTATGAAGTTGATAATTATTTAAAAAAATCTGAAAAATTAAACCTACTAAAACATTTTACATATAATGCCATTAACCTTGTAAAATGGAAGAAGATTAAAGCTGATGAATTTGGTGATTGGCTAGAAAAAAGAAATTCAATTTTTGATGACTATCATTCTATAGGAGATAAAAAAGGTAACAAAGAAGTTTTTTTTAATCCTAATTATAGTAATGGATTAAAAACTCAAAGAGATGCTTGGTGCTATAATTTTTCAATTATTAATTTAGAACAGAATATGTCAAGAATGATTTCCTTTTATAATAAGGAAATAGATAGGTATATAGAAGAAAAACCTCAAAATGTTAAAAACTTTATTGAATCTGATGAAACAAAGATAAACTGGACTAACAATTTGATTAAAGACCTTGAAAAAGGTAAAAAACATCAACTTTTATCAAGCAAAATAAGAGAAACCATTTATAGACCTTTTACAAAACAAAAACTATATTTTAGTAGAGATTTTAATGAAAGAGTTTTACAGCATCCTAAATTGTTTCCTCAAAAAGCAACACATAATGCTTTAATATGTATCTCTACAGATTTAAGAAAAGATTTTAGTGTTTTATTGTGTGATAAAATACCTGATTTAGGTTTTGTTGCTTCATCACAATGTTTTCCTCTCTACTATTTTGAAAAAAACGAAAACAAACAAAAGTCTCTCTTTGATACGATAGAAGAGAGTGAAGAGGAGTATATCCGCAAAGACGGCGTAAGCGATTTTATACTTCAAAGAGCCAAAAATCTCTACGGTAAATCAGTCACCAAAGAGGATATATTTTATTATGTCTATGGACTCCTACACTCACCCGATTATCGAGAGACTTTTGCCAATGACCTCAAAAAGATGCTACCACGCCTCCCACTACTAGAGAGCATTAGCGACTTTTGGGCATTTAGCAAAGCAGGGAGAGCCTTAGCCAATCTACATATCAATTACGAGAGCATAGAACCCTGTAGCGAGGTGATAGTGACAGGTGATGAGAGTGAGTTCTATCGAGTCGAAAAGCTAAGATTCCCTAAAAAAGACCAAAAACATACCATCATCTACAATAGCAAAATCACCCTCTCTAATATTCCTCAAAAAGCCTACGACTATATAGTCAATGGCAAATCAGCCATAGAGTGGATCATGGATAGATACCAAATCAAAACCGATAAAAAAAGCGGTATCAAAAACGACCCCAACGACTGGAGCGATGAGGTCAATAACCCTAGATACATTTTGGATTTACTATTAAGTGTGATTAATGTGAGCGTCCAAACGGTGGATATAGTAGAGAGCTTACCCAAGATAGAGTTTGGTAAAAAATAGATAATCTTATAACACTTTTAGTAACTTCAAAAAAAGGGCATCGCCCGTCCTCCCCCTTGTGGGGCTCAATACATCATCCTCGGAGAGGTGTGTAATGAGCCTCAGTACACACCTATAAATGGATGTTGTGTGTACTAATCCTTTTGTGATTTTTGTTTGTGCTAGAATATGCACAGACAAAAAGAGAAAAAGGAGAGTGGTATGAGCAGAGGTAGCAGTATCAATTTCAAGATGGTCAAGCCAAATTCACGGGGCAATACGAGTGGTGTAGTAAGTGGGTATATGAGGCATAATAGCAGAGAGATTGAGACCCCTAATAGCATCTTTGGGGTAAATGCTGAGACAGTGCAATATGATCGTAGTGCAGAGGATGCACTTGCACTCCACCTAAAACTTTTGAGTGATAGAGAGGAAATCTATCGGAAGCGTACAGGTCAAAAGGTGCAAAAGAAAATGATACGACATATATCCATCGTACTCAATCTTGACCATTGGCACACGATGGAAGATATGCAAAGAGTAGAAGAGGTGCTTGAGGAGCGTTTTGGAATGACGGTAGTCCAAAAGGCGATTCACAAAGATGAGGGCTTTTGGGAGGGGGATACGCCACACATAAATTTTCACGGACACTTTGAAGCCGTGGGAATTGATAAAGAGGGGGAGAGTGTACGCAAAAAGCTCACTCGTCTTGTTTTGTCAAATTTTCAATCAGAGATATCTGATCTTCTCAATATGCCACGAGGGAAGTGTGTCTATTTAGAGGATAAAAAAGAGAACCAAAAAAACAAGAGACTTGATACCTATGACTATAAAGCTCATAAAAGACGAGAAACGGAAACTGTAGCCAAAAAAACAAAAGAAGATAAACTCACTATCAAGAAGCTCAAAGAAGAAAACAAGCGACTCCGTACAGAGCTTCAAGAGGTTGGAGGGGTAAGAGTCGATTTTGCAATGCTTGAGCAAGAAATTAAAGAAGTTCGAGAGCAAATGGAGCTTCAAAAACTACAGGACTCCATAAACTACCTTACTACTTCGGACTTCAAGAGAAAACTTGGAGATATACAAAACTTTATTGATGAGCGAAGAATGGAGATTGAGCTACAAGGTCAAGGAGTTATCAAAAAAGAGAAGGTTGAGGAAAAATCTAAAAAAGAACTTTATTATGGAGCTTTTAAAAATCCACCACAATTGATCAATCAACATTCATAAAACCCGACAGCTTGAAAAGTTCTCAATTCCGACAAGTTCGATTGCTAGGATAGTATTCAATCCCGACAACTTGAAAAAAAATTGCCTAGTAAATATAAGCCTAGCCTATGCTATAGTGAAGTATATTTTATAGCATTTGAGTAAATACAAAGTTCACTCTAGGCTCTTAATCTAGCTTTTTATTAGCTTGAGTATTTTGTAGATATAGATTATATTTTAGTAGTGTCATATGGGCTTTAGAGGATACAATATGTAAAGCTATTGATATAAACTACACTCTTGTAAAGAGTCTCTATTTTGTACTGTTTGTTAAAATAAGTAAAAAGTAAAGGTTTAGTTATTTAGATGATATAATGTTATCTTCTATATTTTTCATAGCTTCTTTATATTTGTTATTTTCATTTTTTATTTTCTCATTTTCAAAATATAATTCAAGCCAAGATTCTACCCAAGGTGCAACTTCTCTATCATTTTTCCCCCATCCCGTAATAGTACGATATGGCACTCCACTCTCTTCAGCAAAATCTTTTAGACTCATTTTATTTTTTTTGAGAATGTCTCTAAACTCTTGAATATCCAAAATTTGCCTTTTTTATTTTCAAATTTTCTGATTATATCTTAAAAAATATATATTTCCCAAAAATAGTAAGATTTAAATATTACTCAATTAAGTATCTAAAAGCGTATAAATTTGTATAAATATGTACAATATTTTGCAATAAATGTATCTTTAAGGTATATATTGTAATAATTTCAAATAGATACACAGCGTATCAAATCTACATAAAAAGGAACTATCATGAGCCAAGAGGAACAAACAAAATACTTCAATACTGATGGAGTAGCTACATACCTCAAGGTCAGCAAAAGCCATATTGCAAATCTCAGGAAAGCAAAAAAGATACCTCATTCAATGATTGGAAAGCGTATTGTTTATGCCAAAGATAAGATTGATGAGTGGGTTGAAAATCAAAGTGTAAGTTGCGAGAACTAGGATTTAATTAGTGTCAAATCTTGAATTAATTCAACTCCTAACTGACGAAAAGGTAGAAGCCTATCAAGATAGTGGAGTTGATACAATTGAATTAATTGGACGATATAAGACACTGAGAAAAAAGGTTGATAAGATGGGGTTAGAGATCGCAACACCGCCCAAAAATAGCCCGATTAATGCCACAGTGAAACGCTTTAAAACTGAGGGAGCTAAGGTTGAGATAGTCAAACTCTCCAAAGGTAGAGAGCTTAGTAATTACATGATTGTTGTTAGCAATTGCAAAGACTCCAAAGAGTATGCACGGGCTAATAAAAAGAGCTTAGATACCTACTCACTCGTAATCTTTGCAGGACTGCACCAACCATCAAAAGCAATCAGCAACAAGACAATGAGAGTAATATCAAAGCTATTAAGATACAAATATTTTAAACTGCACTCTTTTGATGTGGCAATTGACCACAATGGCACGACCAACAAAGAAAAGTTAAAGAACATTTGGGGCGGTAATATTGAAGAGTACAAAGGTACTCAATACCACAACAACCCAAAAGGGCAAAGAGTTCAAAGAGTCGTTATCTATGACAAACTTAAGAAGATGACAAAGCACCACGGGCAACAACTGGAGCAGGTGCAAAAATGGGAGCGTATCGAGGTTACTATCAAGCCCGATGCAATCACAAACTTTAAAGATTATATTGAGGGGATGAAACTATACGAGGATTTACAGCAGATAAAAATGAACTTATGGCTTTTAAATATTGATATGAGAGGATATTACCTCAATTATCAATTGAATGGGATACTTGATAACCGCTTCTTATCTCACAAAAACAAAAGTTTCAACGCCATCCAAAGTATCGAGAGGTTTGTTAATAGTGAGAGTAGCAAGAAGCGATACTATATCCCCTAAGAAACATCAAAAAGGATAAATGATGCTAGCTAAAAACCCATTAATTCACAATGATAATTTAATAGTTTTGCAACGCATAGAGCAAGAAGAGGAAACAAAAAATGACAATTATTGATTTTAGGAAGTTGGTCGAGGAATATTTTAATCAAATGAATATTAGTATCAATATCGATGATGAGATACTTGAGTCATGCTATGAGGACATAATACCATTTGATGAGCCATTTGATGAGGATTATATTTACGCTTTAGAGGCTTATATAGTCGCTATATATTTAGTAATGAAGGAAAAGGAAAAAATAATGAAAAAATTGACATGAGCGAAGCACTTTCAAAGTGTTTTAATAGTTAAAGTAACTACGTATAGTCAAGATAGTAATATTTTTTAAAAAATTAATTAAATATTAATAAATTATTGCTTAATATACTTAGAATAAAACAATAAGTTTTTATAAGAATGTATATAAATACAAAACCTAAGGATTTCAAAATGAAAAAATTAACAATTAGCTCAGTAGCTTTAATCGCTCTTTTGGCTCTAACTTCATGTAGTGGTGGAAGTGGAGATGGAGATACAGTACCTGATTTATCTAATAATGATACACAAGTTGAGACACCAAACTATGTGCCTTTCCCCGATGTGGTTTATCTTGATGAAGCTACAAAAGCAGAGTACCTCAAAGTAGTTAATGATGTGCGTTCAGTAGGTAGATATTGTGGTGACACTTGGATGCCTCCTGTAGCTCCTTTAGAGTGGAGTGATGCCCTTTACCGTTCAGCGTATGAGCATTCCTATGATATGAGCGTTAGTAAGCACTATGGTCATGATGGTAGTGGTACACAGAGTGATTGGACAGCTCAAGTATTGGATTTGGGGAGAGGAAGTGAAGCATATGAGCGAATGGAAAATAATGGACATGAGAAAGGTCTTTTTGGGGAAAATATTGTTGGCAGTATGGATGAAGATGATAAATTAGGCTATGCTATGAGTGCTTGGTTAAGAAGCGAAGGGCATTGTGAGATAATGATGAATAAAAATTTCTCTTATATCGGAATGGCTATGGTAGGAGATTATTGGACTCAAAACTTTGGAGGATAGTGACATTGTGATATGATAGTGCAACACTGTTTTTTGTTGCACTATATAATAAAATCTAATAAAAACCTGCAGGAATGTTGTAGGTGATTGTAACAAAGTTTCTATATTCTGTAGTATAGCCATACATACCACTCATACCAACATCAGAAAATTGAATCTTATTTGTAGTTAGAGTAACTTCAACATCCACATTGCACATATTTCTAGTATAAGTTTTTTCTACTATTCCTCCATTAGATGTTGGAATTAAGAAATCCTCACAAGTGCCACATGGACTACATATTCTAGGAGAGTAGGCTTGTAGTGTTGAGCCATATCCCCTTGCACCAACTGATTCTTCACCAGCAATAGAATAAAAGGGTATGCCTAATTTAGCAAGCCATGCAGACTCATGTCTTTTGTATTCTGCTTCATTGTAACTACCCGTTTTTAAATATTGATAATCCCAACCAATATTAGTGTAACTTCCAATTATCAAGAGTCTACCAAAAATAAAATTTATAATATCACTGTACTACTCAATGAGAACTATTTACAAAAAAAAGATATTTTACCAATGTTGTAATTTTTATAATATGAAATACAACTCAGAGAACTTTTAATAGATAAGTGTTATACTCCTCATATTTACGAAACAAGAAATTTAAGTTTCCAACCTTCACATAATCAAAAACTAGAAAAATTTAATGAAATGATAATTTTAGGGGGCTATTTAGGGGGTTATTTTTAAAAATAGTCATATAAGCCCCTAAAATAAGTAGGGTTTGATAGTCTTCCTCTCTGCCATATCCCTATTTTAATCATTTCAATATCATTCACAAAACTATAAGATAACTTTGACAAAGAGTATCTAAGGTAAGTAAAAAAGACCCTATTGGGGATCGTACTTGGGAATTAGTAGGGTGGATGCAATCCACTCTCTAAGGGTTCTATCTTTTAAAGCCACACTTCAAAACTCAAAAAATCTATTTGAGATGGTATGGAAACGATGAACAAAATTCGTCCTATTTCTAGGAAATCAGTCAAGCCGACTAAAAATAGAGAGGGTAACGGGAGCTAAGCCCAAATCCTCTACTTATCACTAAGTGAGACCACTCTTAACCCAACTTCAACACCAAAACCCCCAAAAACCTTAAAAATCGACAATTTTTGAAGCTCAAACTCCCTGTATAAGGGCTTCGAGTTCTTAAATATTTAATGTAGTACCCGAATTTATA
>Ga0193953_1000258_pt1 | contig 29918 bp, 27 predicted proteins | sample BB_4_MG_FD_140325 | JGI IMG/M metagenome (GOLD analysis project Ga0193953, IMG submission 140325) | Microbial mat bacterial communities from the Broadkill River, Lewes, Delaware, United States - BB_4_MG | ecosystem: Environmental > Aquatic > Freshwater > River > Microbial mats | place: USA...
AAATCCATGTGTAAAATGTAATAGAAGTATCAAGTTTGGTGCGATGTATGATTTTGCTAAAGGCTTAGGTATCGACTTGATGGCGACAGGGCATTATGCTAAAACAGATGGTGAATTTATCTATGAAGCGGATGATAAATCAAAAGATCAAAGTTATTTCTTAGCTCAAGTAAAAAAAGATGTTTTAAAAAGTCTTATTTTCCCTATGTCTATATATCAAAAAGAAGATATAGTGAAACTTGCAGCCCAAATTCCTGCTATTAAAAAAATATCTGAAAATAAAGAATCTCAAGAGATTTGTTTTGTTGAAACTGTGTATACAGACGTATTAAAAAAACATAATAAAATCGATCAAGATGGAAAAGTTTTAGATAGTGATGGCAATGTTGTAGGAAAACATAAAGGGTATATGCACTATACAATTGGTAAACGAAAAGGTTTTACAGTTGATGGAGCACATGATCCACACTATGTAAAATCTTTAAATCCTAAAAACAATACTATTGTTGTAGGGAAAAAAGAAGATTTAGCTATTTCTGCTGTTAGATTAAATGATTTAAACCTTTACGTAGATGGAGATTCTTTTGAGTGTACTATAAAATTACGATATAGAACAACAAAAATTCCATGTATCGTAACTATCAAAGATGATATTGCTTCTGTACAATTAAAAGAACCAGTTTATGGTGTAGCATCTGGACAAGTTGCTGTTTTTTATGATGATGAAAAAGTTTTAGGAAGTGGTTGGATTACTCAAACTACTGAATAGTTTATAGTAGGGAATAGATTCTCTCTTCCCTATATAAAAGTATCTTTTGTAGATTCAATATACTGATCTACTTTTTTTATAATTTCTTCTTTAATAGTAACTTCTAAATCCATCAAATAGATATCTAAATCTATCTCTAAATCGTTTAATTTTACCATATCTTTTGCTGTTGTTATAATAGAAAAATTTGAGTATTTTGATTGAATCTCATCTATATCTTTTTGGGTAAAAGTATAATGATCTGGAAAACTTATCATTGTTATATCATTTGGAAGATACTCTAACAATCTATTTGGTTTTGAAATAGCAGTGAGTAGAATCGTATTATGTGGTAATTTTGGTATGATATTATTTTGAGTATCTTTAAAACATACCTCTCTTTTAAAATCGATATTTTCTTTTAAAACACAGTCTGCAAAGGAGTACATCATTTTAGAATCTCTATATCCCCCACTAGGTAAACAAAAAATATTTGTAGGTTCATTTTTGGGTCGTAACAATAAATCATATTTCATAATTTCATGCTTCCCGTATCCATCATCTAGAAAAGCAACTTTACACCCTAGCTCTTTTGCTTTTTTTATTGCTTCTATTCTATTTTCAGATACAATAATAGTTGCATTTGGTAGAGATTTTGCTAAAAGCATAGCTTCATCTCCACTAACAGATACATCCTCTAGTATTTCCCCCATTAAAGAGATAACAAATAAGCCTTTTGAAGCTCTTCCATAGCCACGTAATATAACAGCTGTATCATTTTTAGATTTTGCGAGAGCTATAGTCACAGGTGTTTTTCCTGTACCCCCAACAAGTAGATTCCCTACACTAATAATAGGTATACCAAAGTATTGTGGTTTTTTTGAAACTCTTTTGTAAGTTGTAATAACACAGTAAAGTAAAGTAAGTGGAAGAAATAATAAACTTATTATTCTTTGAAGGGGTGTCGGGAAGAACAGATACTGCTCTACCCATTTGACCAAAAAGCTGTTCAAGCTTTTAAATCCATTGTTTCGCTATTTTTTTAATATTATTACATACATATAGTACATCTTCATCACTCATTGATGGATAGATAGGTAAAGATAGTATTTGACCATACGTTGTCAAAGCATTTCCATACGTTGTAATTTTTAGTTTATATTTCTTTTTATAATATGTTAAAAGATGTAATGGAATATAATGTAATCCAGTTGAAATACCTTGCTCTTTTAAAGCTCGTGCAAAACCATCTCGGTTTTTTGTTACTTTAATAATGTATTGACTAAAAATATGTTCTTCATCAAATGTTGGTAATGAAATATGTTTTAAATTAGCAAGCTCAGTATTGTATAATGATGCTATCTCTTGTCTTCTTTCACAAAAACTATTTGTTTTATAAAATTGTGCCAAATTAAAAGCAGCTTCTAATTCTGTCATATCATATTTATATCCGATATCAACCACATCATAAATATAGTCTATATTTCCAAATTCATCAAAACTACTGTTTATAGCATGTGTTCGTAAAAGTCTTGCTCTGTTTGCTAAGTCTTCATTTTCTGTAACTATAAAACCACCTCTACTAATAGCTGTTTTACTATTTGAATAATTTGTAGAAAAGATTGTCATATCTGCATCTAAAGATCCAACCATTTCATCTTTATACATAGCACCCAATGCACTTGTCGCATCTTCGATTACGATAAGGTCATATTTTTTTGCAATTTCATAAATTCTATCTAAATCAGGAATCCCACCCGCAACAAAAGTGACCATTAAAGCTCTTAGTTTCTTAGAGTTATTTGCTTCTAAATATTCTTCTAGTTTATTTGTATCGATATTAAAACCATCTGCAGCAATATCTATAAAAATAGGTTCAGCATCAAAGTGTCTTACTGTTTCAGGTAAATTAACAAATGAGTTAACACTCATTAATACTTTATCTGCTCTTTTTAATTCCATTGCGCTCAAAGCAAGATGTAAAGCACTTGTGGCGTTATTTGTAGATATTGTATGTGTAGCTCCTACAAAATCACCTATCTCTTTTTCTAGTTCTTCAACACGACTTACTAATGTTGTTTCTTGATTTAAAACTGATGTTACAGCATCTTTTTCTTCTTGATCTATTGTTGATTTAAAAAAAGGTATTGTTCTTTCATTTTTAATAGTTTTAACCATCTGTTTTCCTTTTATTTTTAAAAATTTATTTTTGCTATTGTTGGCAGTTTTGATTTAAAAGCATTTGCTTTTACTCGATACTCTAACATATCAAGAAGTTTTTCATTTGTACCTAAGTCTAATAATTCTTTTTTTGTTTTCTTTTGATCGATGAGTTGTTTTAAAACATCATCCATCACTTTGTATGTAAATCCCAAATCATCTTCATCACTTTGTCCTTCCCAAAGATCAGCGCTAGGTTTTTTATTTATAATAGTATCTGTAATACCTAGATATTTTGCAAAATCAAAAGCATCTGATTTATAAAGTTCTCCTATAGGGTTAATAGCACAAGCAGTATCTCCAAATAAAGTACCATAGCCTAATAAAATTTCTGATTTATTACTTGTCCCTATAACCAGAGAATTATCTCTTGCACTTATATCATATAAAACAGACATACGAACTCTTGCACTAAAATTTCCCATTCTAAGTGGAGATGCATCAGGAATATTTTCAAAATAACCTTTTACCATAGGGGCAATTTGAACTACTTCATAAGGAATACTAAATTTTTCACATAACTCTTTTGCATCTTTTATACTAGAATCGCTTGAAAAATGGGAAGGCATCATCACACCAGAAAACTTCTCTCCAAAAGCTTCTTTACATAAAACAGCAACAATAGCAGAATCAAGTCCACCACTTATTCCCACGACAACTTTTTCTAAACTAGTTGCAGAAACTTCTTTTTGTAAAAAAGATACCATCTGTATCTTAATACTTTCCCAGTTCATATAAATCCTTTAGGTTTTAATTATTATAACAAATTTATGATTAATCTTAATTCTGTATAGATAGATTAGTTAGAAATAAAAAACTTTTTAATATCTTCTTTTATCTCTACAATTTGGGATGCTTCAAAATGCTCTTTTGCATACTCAATATATAATCCATCTTCAAAAAACATTTGTACTAAATTTTTATCTATTTTATTGTCTTTAATCAAAAATGTAAATATTTTAAATATTTGACTTAAAGAATTAGGTTCTTTATACGGTCTATCTTTTGAACTTAAAGCTTCAAAAATATCTGCAATAACCAAAATCTTGTCTTTTAAAGTTAACTCTAAATCTTTAATCTCTTTTGCAGCATAACCACCACCATCAATTGTCTTATGATGAGAAGCCGCTATTTTGGGAACATTTTTAAATTTTTTAGGAAAAGGTAGTTCTTTTATCATCTCATAAGATACTACAACATGGTTGTTGATAATCTCTCTATCTTCTGCTGTTAGAGTACCTTTTCGGGTAGATAAATTATAGAGTTCATCTTCTGTTAAAAGTGTAAAGTTAGAGTTTTTTGCAATCTGTTCTATTCTTTGATATTCTTCATCTTTTGCAAAATATTCTCCATTGTTGAGTGTTTTTATAAGTATAAAATCATTATCAAGTTCAGAGATTTTTTTGTTTTTTGTTTCTTTATTGATAGTATTATGTAAAAACTCTATCTCTATATCTTTTTTTGCTAATTCAAATCGTAATTGAATAGTTTCTATTCTATCATAGATAGTTTCTAGTTTTGTAGCTTTGTCCATAATATGTATAGGGGTAGTTATTTTTCCTATATCGTGAAGCATTGCTGATAAGCGTAACTCTTCCATCTCAAGATCAGTATAATGAACTTCTGGAAATATTGTTTGATTTTTATTGATACCTGTTGCAATAATATTGGTTAATATAGCAACATTATCATTATGTTGTTTTGTGTATTTTGATTTTTCACTGAGTGCTTTGTTGACTGAATTAATTAAGCCATATAAAAGAGCTTCTAAGTCTAAAACGAGCTGATTATTTTCTATAATCATAGTAGCAAGTGATGCCATAGCTTTAATTAAACTTTCGTCTTCGTGAGTAAAAACAGACGTTTTTCCATCTTCTTGTTTATTGATAAGTTGGATTACACCAATAAGTTGGTTGTCTTTATTTTTCATAGGTAAAACAAGCATAGATTGAGTTTTGTAATTTTTGTCTTTATCAAATGCTTTTGCACCAGAAAAATCAAATTTATCAGACTTATAAACATCTTCTATATTTATCAATTGATCTTTAATAGCAGAAACAACAGCTACATTTTTTTGGTTTAAGGAGTTGTCTTTATTATAGATATTTAATGGTTTCCAATCAATCTTATTATTATGAATTTTAAGGGTATCATTAGTAGCAATTTTAAACTCTAAGGTATTTTCTTTTTCATTATAGAGATATAAAGTACCACCATCTGAGTTGGATAATTCTTTTGCTCCTAATAAAATAGTTTCCAAAATTTTAGTAAAGTCTTTTTGGGAAGTAACTTTATAGCTTATATCTAAAAGTTTTTGATTTGCATTTGTGAGTGCATCATATTTAATTTCATGTGTTTTATTGCTTACTATATTTATAGAAATCTCTCGTATTTTTTCAATCAATTTCTCAATATTAATAGGTTTTGCAATATATGCATCAACATGTAGCTCCATTGCATTTTCGTAATAATTTAATTCTTGATGAGCAGTAATGAGTATTGTAGGAATATTTTTATCTCTTTTTTTTATCTCTTTAATCATACTGATTCCAGATAATATAGGCATATTTATATCTGAAATAATAATATCAATTGTATTAATTAGAAATTTCTCTAAACCCTCTTCCCCATTATGACAGTATACAATAGTATCAAAAAATTTAGATAATATTTTTTGCATATTTTTAGCAACAATTTCATCATCTTCTACATATAAGACTGTGAGTGGTTTGGTGATTTTTAATAATTCTTTATTAGTCATCTTAAGCCCACAGTTGAAGATGTGGTAATGATGCAACCGCTTTAATAATATCGTTTCGTGATACAATTCCTACTAATATATCATCAGAGTTTACAACAGGAATTGCATTTAAGTTGAAGTCTATCATAACTTGAGAAACTCTTCTTATATCTGAAATAGGATCAGTAGTAATAATTTTTTTTGTTGCAATCTCTTTAATAGGTGTATCTACATTTTCAGAAGCAGAAGCTAAATCACTTAAAAGAAATTTTAAAATTTCATGTCTTGTTATGATACCTTTTAGATGAAGCATATTTTCTGCAATGATTGGAAGTTGTTGTATGGAGTGTTCTTTCATCAATTCATAACATTCTGCGATGGTTTTACTATCATTTACGGTGATTACTTGTTGTGACATAATTTGTTCAACATGATAAATAATCTCTTTTGTATCAAGATTTGTCATCTGTTTATAGGCATCAGTTGCTTCTTTTGTTATCTTTCCCTTATAAAGTGTTTCTTGAAAGCTTTCTTTATTTTTGTCTTCATCTTTAACTTTATTTTTGAGTTTTTGAGAAGGTGCAACTTCATGAACATTATATAAATGATCAATATTATTTCTAAAATTTAAACCATCATCATCATACATAGAAAACATAAAAAACCTTTTTTATAAATTTAAGTCAGTATACAATAATTTTCTTTTAGTTAATATATAAAAAATCACAACTTGATATTTTTAAAAGAGTTAGAAATATCAATTATGTGTTCTATGTTAATTGGATATAAAACTTGTAAAATAATGATAGTAATATATAAAAATATAGAACCTATTGGATTACTAGTATCATATAACTTCAAAGCACTCCCTAGAGATTTTTTAAAACTCATCCCAAAGGCATTTAAACTTACAATTTCATCTAAAACTAAATGGATAATAAAACCAGAAAATAAAAAAAATCCGCATAATAGCGAAAATAACTCTTCAAAGTGTAATATTTGAGAAAAAAATATATTTAAAGTTTGTGCAAAAACAATTGCCATAGGAATAGAGTGTATAACACCTCTATGAATGGTAAAACTAAGTAGTATTTTAAAGAGAATAAAGTGTAATAGCATTGCGGATAAAAACCAGATAAATAGCATTTTAGAAATTGATAAACTTTCTAAAAGTGTTAAAATTGCTAATAATGGAATAAATATAGACAAAATACTTGAAGTGATTTGTATGGGTTTTGAATTTTCAAGATCAATATCTGGTAAAATTCCCCCTATCATTCCAAAAAAGAGTAATGCTAAAGCTTGATTAATATTGATTAATGTTGAGGAATATAATGGAGCTATAGCAATTCCTGAGATTACTACAGCACTATTTATATGTTGTGCAAAAGATGCCATTAAAAATCACAAATTTTTATTTAAAAAATTTGTGAAAAAAACCTTTTATACTTTTTTGTTTTGTTCGACTCAGTGCTAAATCGCCTGATTTTACATCTGCTGTTATAGTACTACCTGCTGCTATCATTACGTTGTCTTCTAATACAATTGGTGCTATAAGTTGAGTATCTGAACCAATAAATACATTTTTCCCTATGATTGTTTTAAATTTATTTATTCCATCATAATTACAAGTAATAGTTCCTGCTCCAACATTTGTACCTTCATCAATAGTACTATCTCCTAAATATGCTAAATGTCCAGCTTTAACTCCTGTAAGCTTAGATTTTTTTATCTCTACAAAGTTTCCAATGTGAGAATCTTTAAGGATACTTAGTGGTCGTATTCTTGCCATTGGTCCCACTTCACTATTGTCTACAATAGAATCTTCAACAATACTATTTGTTTTAATATGAGAATTTGTAATCTTACTATTCCCTAATAAGGTTACTCCATTGTCCAAAATAGTTTCCCCTTCTATTGAAACTCCATGTTCTATATAAATAGTATCAGGAAGTTTCATTGTGATTCCTTCTTTTAGAAAAGTAGTTTTGATTCTGTTTTGGTGTATCACTTCAGCATTTGCTAAATCATATTTGCTATTTACCCCTTTGAAGTTTTCCTCTTTTACTACAATTGGTTTAATTGAAATATCTTCATTTACTGCAATTTCTACTAAATCTGTGATATAGTACTCTTTTTGAGCATTATCGTTTGAAAGTTTTGGTAAGCTTTTGAGTAAAAATTGAGTATCAAAACAATAGATTCCTGCATTTGCTGTTACTACATCTAGTTCATAACTACTACAATCTTTTTGTTCGATGATTTTTACCACTTTTCCTTTTTCAACGATTACTCTTCCATACCCATCTGCGCACTCTAAATTTAGTACAGACATAGTAATTTTTTGATTTTGCCCTTGATGAGTATTATCATCTTCAGTTAGCTGTTTTAATTCTTCTGCTTCTATTAAAGGCATATCTCCATTTAAAACTAAAACCTTCTCATTTTTAGGGGTAATACCCATAACTGCACCACCAGTCCCTGGATATTTATCGTGGTCTTGTATATGATAATGAATATTTTCAAAATAATTTTCCATCGTATTTTGTACTAATTCTGCTTGGTGGTATAAAACAACATGAATGTCATTTGAGAGTTTTTGTGCTTCTTCTATAGAATAATACAACATCTCTTTTCCAGACATTTTATGAAGAACTTTAGGAATAGAAGATTTCATTCTAGTTCCTTTACCGGCGGCTAGTATTATGATAGATAGATTTGATTGCATGGCGTACTCTCTTTTTATATTATATTTAAAATAGATAATAGAGTTATACTATAATTATGCTAAATTTTCATAGGCGTAATCATAACCCTTATCAATTTTTGCAGCATTTAAAATAAGACCCATTTTATTATTTGTGTGATTATTTGCTATTATATCTATGTTATTCAGGAAAATCTTTTTAGTATAGTTTTCACGGATGATTGATAATGAAATATCTGAATAATTCATAATAACGATAGCATCACTAATTAAACCAACAGGAGGAGTATCAATAACTATGTAATCATATTTTTTCCTTAATTTAGAGAATAGCTTATTAAGTGTTGGTGACAATAATAGTTCAGAAGGGTTTAGAATGGAATTACCTGAAGAGATGATTTTAAGATTTGGAATATCTGTCTCTTGAATAATTGTTTTTAACTTTTGCTTTGATGTTAAATAATCGTAGATACCTACATCATTTTTTAGATTAAATGTTTTGTGTAGAGATGCTTTTCTTAAATCTAAATCAAGAATAATTACTTTTTTAGATCCTCTTGCAAGTACTTCAGACAAAGAAGCTACGATTGTTGTTTTACCTTCTCCTGAAATAGATGAGGTGATAGATATAACTTTATGATTTTTGTTTTCTGGTAAAAACTGTAAATTCGCTCTAAGGTTTCTAAGAGATTCAGTAAAAATAGTTTTTGATACCTTGTTTGATTCTAATGGTATTTTTCCATAGAGTGGTAAAGATGATAGTTTTTCTATATCTTCTGCACTTTGAATTGTCGTGATGAATGATTCTCTAAAAAAAGCTTGAGAAATACCTAGAATAAAACCTATGATTACTCCAACTAGAATGATAATTGTTCTTTTTGGTTGAATATGTGAAAAATTTGTCAATGCATAATCTAAGATTCTTGCTTTAGAAATAGTTGATGATTCTATTATTGATGTTTCAGCTTTTTTTTGGAGTAAAAATTCATAAATATTTCCATTTACTTCTAATGGTCGAGAAAGTCGTGCAAGTTCTTTTTCTTGCCTAGGTAATGTTTTTATTTTGATATTTTGTTTTTTTATTGTATCAAGTATATCTTTTTCTCTTTGTTTTAATTGATTAAGCTGATTTTCTAATGTAGTTATAATTGTTTTTTTTAAACTTAGAATATCATCAGATATTTTTTTTACATCAGGGTGTAGTTCGGTATAGTCTACTAATAAGTTATCTTTTTTAGTGGTTGTAAGTCGTAGTGTGTTAATTAAATTGGGAATAGTACGATCTGTAAAGTGTAGATTTCCAATTACTAAGCCTGAAACTTTTTTATTCTTTTTAACTAAATCGTGTAGGTTATTTAAAATCTTTATTTCTGTTTGTATTTTATTCTTTTGGATGTTATAATCAACAGATTTTTCTGCTAGTAAAATTGAAAAAGTATTTATATTAGTTAATTTATTTTTAATTTTATAATTTTGTACATTTTGTTCTGTGCTCTGAAGTCTTTTATTTATGGTGTCTAATTGTGTATTAATAAATCCAATTGTTGATTTTGCTCTTTGCGATTTTTGTATAAGACTTTGATGTATATAAGTGTCTGAAATAGCATTTAAAATTTCTTTTGCTCTAAGAGGTACATTATCTTTAAAGGATAAGCTTAGGACTGATGCATATTTTGCAACAACAGATATTGATAAATTCTTAATATATTTATCATAGAATAATTTTTTATGGGTAAAATTAAATATGTATTCTTTAGATTTTGCCTGTGATATTTTATTTATAGTAAAACTAAACATTGGAGTGGTAATTTTTTCCCCATAAGTATGTATTTTTTCATAGGTTAGTTTATCTATATAGGTTAATTTTTTTAAGTTCACTTTTGAAAGAATATGTTTGATACTAATCTTTGATAGTGGCATTAATATAAGTTTAAACTTTTTCTGGTCAATTGGAATAAGTTTAAATTGTTTACTATAAACAAAATCATTTAGTTCTTCAGAAGTAACAATAAATGGTGATTCTTTATATAACTCTCTTTTTTTGCCCCATTTATTAAATGTATAATAATTAGTAGATAAATTTAATGTATTGAGTGCTTTTTGTACGATAAATCGTGATTTTAAAACGGCCATTTCATTATCTATATTTGACTTGTACCCTCCGAAAGCTTTTTTCATAAAATCTGTAGAACTAGGTGTTTTATCTTCATTGTCAAAAATTTCAATTGTAGCTTTTGAAAGATATATATTAGGTTTAAAATAACTTATGACAAAACTACCAATAAAAAATAAAAGAGTTATGTAAGCAATAGATTTTTTATATTTTGTAATTAGGTTTAAAAAACTTTTGATATCGATTTCATTATTATTAGTAGATACAGGATTCAATTTTCATATCCTCCTAGTATTATTTTTCTTTGAACTAAAGGATTCAACATAAAAGATAGTGTTGTAAAAAATGGATTTAAATCTTTTATTAACTTATTAATACCATTGATCTCCCTTGATTGTACATATACTATATCATTTGGTCTGAGCAATAAACTTGAAGTAAATAAATTTTTTGTATCAGTTAAGTCAATTATACGAATTTCGGGATCTCTTAAATCTCCTCTTATAACTCTTATTCTAGTTTTTTCTGCTAACTCAGTAAAATCACCACTTCTGGCAAGTACTTCAATTAAGTTTGTTGTTCCATTTGGAATATTTATAATACCAGGGTTTTTGACTTCTCCCATAACGATAACTTTTTGATTTTTAATTTGAACTCTTACATAAGGTTTTTTTATATATTTTTTATATTTTTTTATTAGGAATTCTGATGCTTCATCTTGTGTAAATCCAATGAGACTTACTGGACCTAATAATGGTAATCTAACAGTACCATTAGCAGCTACAAGTAAACCTATATTCTCTTGTTGATCTATATCAATATTTATACCTTTACTATTTAAAATCAAGTCCATTTGAGGTGAACCAATTTTTGATTCTAAGTAAATTGAAACTGATAATCTATCATTTACGGCAATTTTATACTCATAATTTTTTTCATTCCTATAATCTATACTCGAAATGCTAGTAATATTATCATCAAAATGTTCATCATCATGATTTTGGAATAAGTTATAATCTTTATTACTACAACTTGTAAATACAAGGATACTTATTATACTAAATAAAATGGTGATAACTTTCATAATAAACTCCTTTCTCTATGTAGATACTAAATTAAATTTTTTATTATATCTTTCTTTTCTTTTTTTTTATCTTTTTTTACTATTTCTGGATCAAATAATTTTAAAAATATAAAAAATAAAAAGATAAATAAGACTACATTAATAACATCAGACTTGTTGTACACTTGTAAAAAAATAAGTGTAAAAATAAGTTGTAATTTTATTAATGTAAATACTGCAAATACTTGATTTTGTTTCAATTGTAATAATAAATGGTGAAGATGATTTTTATCTGCTGTAAATATAGGTTTCTTTTTTTCTCTTCTTCTTTTCATCACTAATAAAGTATCAAGTAATGGAATTGCCCCCAAAAATAATACGGCAGAAGGGTTGATATATTTTAAGGAATGGACAATAAGTAAAGCAAGTAATAAACCTAAAAATAATGAACCACTATCACCCATAAATATTTTAGCAGGATGCCAGTTTAAAAATAAAAAAGGTATGAGAGTTGTAATTATAAGCAAAGGCAAAGTGATAAGAAGTTTATCATTGTTTATATAACCAATATAAAATAAACTACTTGCAATAATAATTGTTAACGATACTGCAAGTCCATCAAGACCATCTGATAAATTGATTGCGTTGGTAAAACCAACTAAAAATAAAACAGTAATAGGTAAAGCAAAATATCCTAATGTCAATTCTAAACCAAAATAATTTCCAAGTGAATGAATCACAAATCCATCATAGTATGCAATTATTGAGATAAAAATCATAAAAATGAGTTTTATTCTTACACTAACACTTTTAATATCATCTACAGCACCTAATATATATATTATAAGCAAAGAGATTAAGACATAAGAACATTCTACATGCTCTTTACTTGTCCAATAGAAAAATAGGATATTAGATATTAATATAAAACAAAATACAATTCCAGCTCCTCTGGGAATTGGCACTGTATGTGAACTACGTTCTTTTGGAATATCCATTAACCCAAGTTTATGAGCATTTGTTATAGATAATTTTAGTAATCCATAATTAAATAACAGTGTAAAGATTATTTGTAGCAATATATAATCATTCATAATTTAGAATCGTATCATTTAAAATATTAAATTTAAATTAAGCATAATATTAATATTGTCTCTAAATAGTTTTTATAAAATCTTACTTCAGTCTTATTTTTGTCTTATTTAGTTTTAGTTACAATAATAAAACAAAAGATTATTATAGCTTAGATAAGGATATAAATGAAATATAAAGAGATACAAGTAATACTAAAAAATAATTGCAAAACATGGCTTGTTACTGGTTGTGCTGGCTTTATTGGGTCAAATCTTGTTGAAACACTTTTAAAATTAAATCAAAAAGTAATTGGATTGGATAATTTTTCAACTGGTTATATGCATAATCTTAATCAGATTGAAAACTGTGTAACAAAAGAAGAGTGGAGCCATTTTTCTTTTATAGAGGGAGATATTTCAAATTTTGAGACTTGCCAAGAAGTTACAAAGGGTGTAGATATTATTTTAAATCAAGCGGCTTTGGGTTCTGTGCCTCGTTCTATTGATAATCCCATTATTTCTAATAACTCGAATGTAACTGGATTTTTAAATATGTTAACTGCCGCAAAAGATAATAATGTAAAAAGATTTGTATATGCAAGTTCTTCTTCTGTTTATGGTGATTCTGAAGAACTTCCTAAAGTTGAAGAAAATACGGGAAATTTACTTTCCCCTTATGCTGTTACAAAATATATAAATGAACTCTATATGGGTGTATTTTATAAGTGTTATGGGTTTGAATCAATAGGTCTTCGATATTTTAATGTATTTGGGAAAAGACAAGACCCAAATGGTGCATACGCTGCAGTAATGCCAAAATGGATATCTCAAATGTTACAAAATGAAGATGTGTATATAAATGGTGATGGAGAAACATCAAGAGACTTTACCTATATTGATAATGTAGTTCAAGCGAATATAATGGCAGCAATGACTACAAATACTCAAGCTTTTGCAAAAGCATATAATACAGCTGCTGGAGGAAGAGAAACACTCAATAATCTATTTAGAGTGATTAAAACATCAATTTCCAAAAGAGTGCCTAATTTAGAGATAAAAGAACCTATTTATAGAGATTTTAGAGCAGGCGATATACGACATTCAAATGCAAATATACAAAATGCTAAAGAGTTCTTAGGATATGAACCTTCACATACTTTAGAAGAAGGTTTAGAAGAATCAATTATATGGTATATAAATGATATAAAAGGTATAAAATAAGATGGTTGATTATAAAATTTGTATTATTGGATTAGGTTATGTAGGATTACCACTAGCACATGCTTTTAGTGAAAAGTATGAAGTTGTTGGATTAGATATATACCAAACAAGAATAGATGAACTCAATAGTGCTTACGATAGGACATTAGAATTAAATGAATCTCAACTGCAAGAAGCATTAGATAATAATATTAAATTTACTTGTAGTGTAGACGATATTAAAGAGTGTAATGTCTATATAGTTACTGTACCAACTCCTATAGATAAAAATAAAAGACCAGACTTAATGCCACTTGTAAAAGCAAGTGAAACAATAGGGAAGGTTCTTAAAAAAGATGATATTGTTATTTATGAATCTACAGTATATCCAGGGGCAACTGAAGAAGAATGTGTCCCTATTTTAGAAAAATTTTCATCTTTAACCTTTAATGAAGATTTTTTTTGTGGATATAGTCCTGAAAGAATTAATCCAGGTGATAAAGAACATACAGTTACAAAAATACTTAAAGTAACAGCAGGTTCAACACCCAAAATAGGTAAAATTGTAGATGATTTATATGCCTCTATTATCACTGCAGGGACACATCTAGCTCCTACAATAAAAGTAGCAGAAGCGGCAAAAGTGATTGAAAATTCTCAAAGAGATATCAATATAGCATTTGTAAATGAATTAGCTATTATTTTTAATAAACTTGATATAGACACAAATGCAGTCTTAGAAGCAGCAGGAACAAAATGGAACTTTTTACCATTTAAACCAGGATTAGTTGGTGGACACTGTATTGGAGTAGATCCATATTATTTAACATATAAAGCACAGCAAATAGGGTATAACCCAGAAATAATATTAGCAGGTAGAAGGCTCAATGATAATATGGGGATTTATGTAGCAAATCAAGTAATTAAACTGATGATTAAAAAAGGTCATAAAATTGAAGGTTCAAAAGTGCTCGTGCTAGGGATTACTTTTAAAGAGAACTGTCCTGATATCAGAAACTCTAGGGTGATTGATGTAATTGAAGAACTGCAAGAGTTTGGTTGTGATATATCAGTTTCAGATCCTTGGGCAGATAAGGATGAAGTAAAACATGAATATGGTTTGGATTTAACAAGTAGTATAAACTTTGATACTTATAATGCTATAGTATTTGCAGTAGCACATGATTTGTTTAAAAATCTCTCTTTTACACCTAAGAAAGAGACTGTAATATTTGATATCAAATCAATTATTGATAATGCAGATGGATGTTTATAACTAGTTTGTAAATTAGGATAATAGATATGTTAAGTAATATAAAAAAAAATACCTATGTGATACAAATTTTGACACTTATGTCAGGTACTCTTGTGGCACAGGTTGTAATGCTTTTATCTATACCTATAATTACTCGATTATATTCCGCAAGTGAATTTGGATTATATGCTTTATTTATATCTATAATTAATATTGTTGGAAATATTTCAAGTTTGAAATATGAACAAGCAATTATATTATCAAAAAAAGAAAAAGATGCCTCTACTTTACTTTTTATATCTTTTGTTATAACAAGTATAATTGCTATGGTATCCTTTTTGGTTATTTTGTCTTTTGATACACTTATTAGCCCTTACTTTAATAATAGTGATATTATATACTTTATCCCATTAGGAATTTTATTTGTTGGATTAGTACAGATTTTCAATGCATATTCTAGTAGAAACCAATTTTACAAAGTTATGGCAAAAGTGAGAATGTATAATGCTTTAAATATTTCATTCTTGCAAATAATCACACAATATTTTTTAAATTTTAATGGTTTGATTTTGGGTAAATTAACTGCTGATCTCTTCTCGGTTTTTTATTTTTTAAGGTATCATTGGAAAAAAAACACTTTGCAACTACGTTCCATTTCAAGAAGAAGGATACAGTTTAATCTTACGAAGCATAGTAATTTTCCTAAGTTTCAAAGTACAACAGTTTTTTTTAATTCTATTTCTCAAAATATTCCAATTTTTTTATTAGGTTATTTTTATTCACTTGAAATAGCAGGGTTTTATGCACTTACCGTAAGAGTATTACAGGCTCCTATTGGACTTATTGGAAACTCCACACGAGAAGTTTTTTATCAAAAAGCATCTAACTTAAATATAAATAAGAAAAGCTTTTTTGAGTTATATTGTAAAACAACATTATCTTTACTTAAGCTAATGATTTTACCTTTGATTGTGATATTCTTCTTTGGTGGAGAAATATATAGTACTTTTTTTGGTGCAAGTTGGTATACATCAGGTAAATACTCTGAAATTCTTATATTTTGGTTTTTCTTTGCATTTATAAATTCTCCTTCAATTGTAGCTTTTAGTATTTTGGGTTTACAAAAAATTCAAATGTTTATCGAAATAATATCAATGATTTTGAGATTTCTTTCGATTTTTGTAGGATATTACCTATTTAAATCAGAAATAAGCTCTTTAATACTGTTTACAATAACAAGTACTATTGTAAATATTTATTTGATTATTTTTATTTATTTTAAATTAAAAAAAGTATTCAAATAGTATTCAAGCTTTTTTATTGTATTATTTTAGAGAATAGAGGAGAAGTGTATATTTGTTTAAAGGAATAAAAATGGACAAAATTATTGCAATACATCACCATAAAGATTCTTTTTCTGAAAATTGGATTAGATATTGTAAAGAGAATAATTTAAACTATAAATTAGTAAATTGTTATTCTACAAACATTATTGAAACTCTTCAAAATTGTTCTTTTTTATTATGGCATTGGCATCATAATGACTATAAAGCACAATTATTTGCAAGACAATTTATCAAGTCAATCGAATATATGAATATTAAAGTATTTCCCAATACCCATACTGGATGGCATTTTGATGATAAAGTTGGTCAAAAGTATTTATTTGAAGCTATCAATGCACCTTTTATAAAAAGTTATGTATTTTATAATTTTGAAGATACTTTAAAATGGATTCATACTACTTCATTTCCTAAGGTTTTTAAATTAAGAGGAGGTGCTGGTTCTTCTAATGTAATCCTTTTAAAAACAAAAGCGGAAGCAATCAAAAATGCAAAAATGATGTTTTCTACTGGATATAAACACTCAAGATTTAAAGTACTCAAAGAAAAATGGTTACAGTGGAAGGCTATACAAAATCTTAATACTGCTATAGGTATAGTCAAAGGATTAATTAGAATATTTTTTCCTTCGAAAATTCATACAACATTACCTACTGAAAAAAACTACTTTTATGCTCAAGATTTTATTCCAAATAATGATTGCGATATTAGGGTAGTAATAATAGGGAAAAAAGCATTTGCAATTAAACGAATGGTAAGAAAAGGAGACTTTAGAGCGTCGGGTAGTGGAGTGATTATTTATGATAGAAAAGAGATACCTGAAGCCTGCATAAGGAGTGCATTTGATGTATCAAAAAAATTAAAACTTCAAAGTTCTGCTTATGACTTTGTTTATTTACATGATACTCCACTTTTAATAGAGTTAAGTTACGCATTTTCACAAAATGGATATTTAGACTGCCCAGGTTATTGGGATGAAAATTTAAACTGGTATGCTGGTAAATTTTGTCCAGAATCATTTATTATAGAAGATTTATTAAGTGAACAATAAAAAATATTCTATGTTTTCATGGAGAAATATTTTTGCTTATTTAATAATGGCAATAGTTGCAACACAAATTTTATTTCCTTTAAAATCAAATATAATATATTCAAATATATTTATCTATGTATTTCTTTTACTATTTGTAATTTTTGCTCTTTTGCATAAAGATTATAAATATAAATATAACTTTTTTATCTTTTTTTATGGATTATTTGCATTGGTGTGCTTTTCAAGCTTGATGTGGACTATAGATTTGAATTTTAGTTTGCCTATTGTTATGAGAATTCTATTATTAGAAATAATGCTTTTTGCAATGTTTAATGTTATTAAAGAATTTGATATTAAATTATATCTTATATATGGTATATTAATTGGTGCAGGATTCAACTTTTTATTGGCATTAAATCTACTAAATTACACTACTGAATTTACCAATCCTACTAGATTTACAGGAACATTAGCACGGTCTAATGATGTCGCTATTGTTATGATTATTGCAATTTTTGCTGTTATTATGCTTAAATATGAAAAGACAAATAAGTATATACGGTTTTTTTCTTTTATTTCTATTCCTTTATCTTTATATACAATACTTCTAACAGTATCTAAAAAAGGTATTTTATTTGGAATGTTATTAAGTATAATATATTTTTCAAGTTATTTAAAAAATTTAAAAAAGATGATATTTATATTTCCATTATTAGCATTAATAATGTATTTTATGTTTCAAAGTAATTCTGATGTATTAGGTAATAAAATAGAACGATTAGTTGATAGGGCTAGTGAATTTTCAAGTGCAATTGAAGGAAAAGATAATTTTGGAAGTACAGGTGAACGTTTACTTTTTATAGAAAAGGGAAAAGAATATTTCTCAAATAATCCTATTTTAGGTACAGGAATTAATACTTTTATGGTGATGAATCCAACAAAACATTATTCTCATAATAATTATATAGAAATTATAGTGGGTATAGGTTTAGTTGGTTTTTTTAGTTATTATTTAATTTATATTGTTATGTTTTTAAAAATTTTTAAAAATAGAAATAGAAATAAAAATGTCCTGATTTTTACTTCAATGATTTTTTTAGTAATGGATACTGCACTAGTTTCTTACAGTTATAAAATTGTTATTATTGCACTTTTACTTATGTCAATATACGTTGATGAAGATAAGAAAATATCAAATGAATAAAATTTTTTTGATTATTCCAAATCTCCATAGGGGAGGTACTGAACGTGTTGTAAGTATTTTATCAAATGCTATAGATAAAAACTTATTTGATATTCATTTAGTACTACTTCAAAAAAGAGGTTCCTATTTGAAAGATTTAAAAGATGATATCTCAATAATAGATCTTAATATTACAAATGTGCGAAAAGCAGTTTTCCCATTAGTCTCTTTAATAAATAAAGAAAAACCAGATTTAGTCTTTTCTGCACTGTCACATTTAAATTTAATTTTAATGGCGTGTAGATTTTTGATGCCTAAAGAAACAAAATTTATAGGAAGGGAATCTAGTATTCCAAGTATAATGAATAAAAAAGAAAAATATCCAAAACTTTTTGATTTTTTATATCGAATTTTTTATAATAAATTTGATACTATTATTTGCCAATCTGAATATATGAAAGATGATCTTATCAATAATTATAATATTTTTAAAAATAAAATAAATGTTATCAATAATCCATTAGATTTTCAAAAAATTCAAAAAAAAATTGAATTATCTCAAAATCCTTTTGATACAGAAACAAAAAATATTATTGCAGTAGGAAGTTTAGAGGATGTAAAAGGATACGATTTACTTATTCATGCTATTTCTAAAATAAAAAGAAAGGATTTTAAACTCTCTATTATAGGGGAGGGTTCAAAAGAAAATAATCTGAAAATACTTATTAAAAAACTGCAACTAGAAAAGAATGTAGAATTATTAGGTTTTAGAGATAATCCCTATGTTTATATGAAATATGCCGATATAGGAATACTCTCATCAAGATTTGAAGGGTTCCCAAATACAGTATTAGAAACATTAGCTTGCAAGACACCAGTGATTGCTTTTAAATGTCCAGGGGGTATATCTGAAATAATTCTTGAGAATATAAATGGATGGTTTGTAAATCCTGAAAATATAGATAAATTAGCAATAACAATAGAACGTAATTTAGATACAAAAGTAGATAAGAAAAAAATATATCAAAGTACTTATGAGAGATATAATTTAGAATATATAATCAATAAATATGAAAAAATTTTTATAGATACAATAAAAAAAGAGAAATAATATGAAAAATAATTCAATACCAGTTTTATACTATCACAGTATCGCAAACCATAATACAACAAGACCTTGGAGTTTTTTATCGTGTGATATTAAAACATTTAGATTTCAGATGAAAACTTTACATACATTAGGATATACAACATGTGATTGGAAAGAACTTGACGAACATCTATTAGGAAATCATCGTTTACCTAATAAATGTATCCATATACAATTTGATGATGGTTTTTTAGATAACTGGACGGTTGTATTTCCTATTATGAAAGAACTAAACTTTAAGTTTTCTATTGTAGTTACTCCTGAATTTATAGAGAAACATACTTTAAGAGAATTTTCTGAAGAAACAAATGAATCAAATATAAAAGATTGGTGGGGATATCTTTCAGAAGAAGAACTCATCGAGATGGAAACATCTGGTCTTGTAGATATTCAAGCACATGGTTATACTCATACTTGGTATGAAACAAGTGATAGAATTATAGATATTTATGATGGTACACAAATATTACCATGGTTACATTGGAATAATTCTCTCAAGGAAAAGCCAACTTGGTTAACAAACAATAGCTTAAAAAATATCCCACATGGTTATCCTATTTTTGAGCATGAAAAATCACTCTCTAACTTAAAAGCATTTAAAGTAAACAAAAAATTTATAGAAGAATCTATATCTATATATGATGTTAATATATCTAAAGAACAAAATTTAAAAAACATAAACAAATTAAAAGAGAGTTATATTGATGAAAATAGACTTGGGGAGTATGAAACAGAAGAAGAAACAAAACAAAGATTTAAAAAAGAGCTTTTAGGAACAAAAGAATATTTAGAGAAGTTATTACAAAAAAAGGTTAATTATTTAGTTTGGCCAGGAGGGGGAAATAGTAAATTGGTTCAAGACCTAGCATATCAATATGGTTTTGTTGTTATCTCAAAAGGGGAGGAACTCAATAGATTTAATTCCCAAAATAGAAAAATATCCAGAGTAGCTGCATATCATGAATTTAAGCCAAAAATATTGAATAGTTATTTAAATACTCTTTTTATTTATTTACAAGTATTACGTGCAGAAGGAAATACTGTGATAGATAATCTCATTAAATTTTTTAAAAAGATACGATAATGAATACTCAAAAAGGCTCTTTTACTATCTCTTTAGATTTTGAATTATTTTGGGGTGTTCGGGATAAAAGAACGACAGATTCGTACAAAAATAACCTAGAAGGTACCGTTGAAGTGATTCCAAAACTTTTAGATATCTTTAAACAGTACAATATTCATGTTACATGGGCTACGGTTGGATTATTACTGAATAAAAATATTGAAAAGTTGAAAGAAAATATTCCTCAAGAGATTCCAGATTATGAAAATGAACTTTTAAATCCTTATGGATATATACAAGAATTAAGTGATGCAAAAAATTTACAGCAGTATCATTGTGCCCGAAATATAATACAAAATATAATGCAAGTAAAAAATCAAGAGATAGGAACACATACCTATTCTCATTTTTATTGTTTGGAAAAAAATAGAAATAAAAACTCTTTTGATGAAGATTTAAATAAAGCGATTGAAATATCATCAGAGCTCGATCTTACTATAGACTCGATTGTTTTTCCTAGAAATCAAGTTAATAATCAATTTATTAGCATACTACAAGAGAAAGGGATTAAAATATTTAGAGGTAATCCAACCCATTGGGCCTATAGGGAAGGGGAAATCAATAAAAGTTTATTTCAAAGGATTTTTCGATTTGTTGATACCTATGTGAATATATCAGGAAATCATATTTCAGAGCCTTTAACTACACTTACTGTAACAGAATGTAAAAGCAGTATGTTTTTACGACCATATTCTCAAAAACTAAATTTACTTGAGAAGTTAAAAATAAATAGAATTAAAAATGCTATGACCCAAGCAGCAAAAGAAAATAAAAATTTTCATTTATGGTGGCACCCACATAACTTTGGTATAAACCAAACACAAAATTTACAAAACTTACATAATATACTCCTACATTATAAATATTTAAATGAAAGGTATGGAATGAAGTCTTTAAATATGAGAGAGCTTATTACAAATGGATAAAAATTTTAAAATTCTTATGTTAGCACAAAATGGAAATGGGAGTAGAATACTTTTTAATGAGTTAAATAAACATTTTTATATTGAAAAAGTTATAGTAGAAAAATCAGTTGAGAAAAAAGAAATTATAAAAAAAAGAGTTAGAAAATTAGGATATATGAAGGTTTTTGGTCAAATACTATTTATGATTTTTACAGGTTTTTTAAGAAAAATGTCTAGTAATAGAATAAAGAGATTATTAAATGATTTAGAATTATCTGTAAAAGAGATGCCACATGATGTAGTAGTAAATGTCTCTTCTATTAATAGTAACATAGTAAAGAAGATGATAGAAGAATGCAAACCTGATATGATTTTGGTCAATGGTACGAGAATCATATCAAAAGATATCCTTGTATCAACCCATAAGCCATTTATTAATACCCATGTAGGAATTACTCCAAAATACAGAGGTGTTCATGGTGGATACTGGGCATTGTGCAACAATGATAAAAAGAACTGTGGTGTTACAGTACATTTAATAGATGAAGGGATAGATACAGGAGAAGTACTCTATCAAGATACTATCTCAATTACAGATGAGGATAATTTTGTAACTTACCCCTATTTACAAGTTGCGAAAGCGATTGCGTTGTTAAAAAAAGCAATTAGTGATGTTCAAAATAATGAACTCAAACCAAAAAAAGTTAATCTAGAATCTAAAATATGGACACACCCTACATTATGGGACTATGTAAAAAATAGAATTATGTATCATGTTAAATAAAAAAAGAGAATCTACATGTTAAAAAAAGTTTATGCAAAATCTCCCGTATGTATTCAAAATATAATGATAAGTATTGAGAATATGTTTGTTTTATATAAAAAATATAATTATTTACCGTTTATAAGACCAATGAAAAAAATTTTCGCTGAGGTAGGTCAAATTAACATAAATTATGAAAAAGAGGAATTGGAAAAGAGGTTAGAAAAGTTTTATAACTATACACGTAAACATACTCCTTATTACAAAGATACTGATTCATTGAGTAGTTCTCTTGTAAATAATCCTATTTTAAAAAAAGATATATTACGAAAAAATATACAAGACTTTTACTCCGATGAAATTACACAAAAAAATTGTAGAACCCTCTTTACAAGTGGTTCCTCTGGTTCTCCTATGGAAATAAAAGTAGCAGTAAAAGATTTACAGTTTAGATATAGAATTATTTTAAAAACAATGATAGATTTTGGATATAAGTATGATGATGTAGTGGGGAGAATTACAGGACATGATATTGCAGATGAAAATAATATTTATCGACAAGATTTTATTAATAATCAGTTTTTTTTATCAGCTTTTCATATATCAGACAAAACAATACATAAGTATTATAATGTAATTGTAGAAAATAATATACAAGCATTAGATGGTTATCCATCGGCTATTTATACTTTAGCAAAACTATTTGAACAAAATAATTTAAAAATAGATACGATAAAAATTGTTTATACTACTGCTGAAAAGTTACATAGATATCAAAAAGAAAAAATTGAAAAAGTATTTCATTGTAAAGTATTTGATTATTATGGTTCAAATGAACAATCAGTATATATTTATACTTGTAAAAATGAACATTTACATTTATCTAATAAAACAGGGATATTAGAAGTGCTTGATGATAATTATCTCCCTGTTGCAAATGGACAAGTAGGAAAAATGATTATCACGAGTTTTACAAGCCATTTTATGCCATTGATTCGATATGATATTGGAGACCAGTGTATAGTTTCAAAAAATCAGAACTGTTCTTGTGGTAATAAAGGTGTCATTATTGATGAAATTATTGGAAGAGATGAAGATATTTTTAAAACCATAGATGGGGTGTATATTACACGATTTTCTGTAGTTTTAAAGTATCTTCCTTCCCAGATAATTGAATCTCAATTAATATTGAGTAATAATAAGATGAGTGCTTCTCTTTTATATATTTCAAAAGATGTTATTGATGATATTTTATTTAAAGATTATGAAAAAGCCTTAATAAGTAAAATTGGAACAAAATATAAAATTGAAAAAATTAAAGTATCCAAAATAGAAAAATCTTCAAAAGGGAAAACAAGGGCGGTGATTATTGAGAACTAAAATAGCATTTATTATTCCTACATTAAGTTTAGGTGGAGCGGAAAAACAGCAAATAAATATTTTAAATGGTATAAATACTTTACAATATAGAGTGAAGTTATATGTTTTGAAAGATCAAACTCAGCTTTTAAATCAAATAAAAAATAGTGATATAGAAGTGGAAATATGTAAAATAAACTCATTTAAAAATTTTAAAAATTTTTATTTATTTATTAAAAGTATTAAAAGATATAACCCTGATATTATCCATTCTCAAATGTATAATGCAAATATACTCACTCGACTTATAAAATGTATTTTACCTAACAGTAAAATAATAAATCATTTTCATGGGATGTCACAGTGGATGTCAAAATTAAAACTTCTTTTGGATAAATCTACCCTTTTTTTAGTAGATAGATTTATTGTAGTTTCTCAAAAGAGTTATGATTTACGATTAGAAAGAGAAAAGTACCCTGCTGAAAAGATGGATATTTTATATAATTCTGTGAATCTTCATTCTAAAATTACAATGGATCTTTTTTCACTCGATAATAAAACTATAACTATTGGGATGGCATCACGATTGATTCCCCTAAAAAATATAAAAGCAGCCATTTATATGCTATTTCAACTGCGTCAAAAAAATCTGGATGTAGAACTTCTAATAGCTGGTGATGGAAGTGAGATGGAAGATTTGCAGTTTTATGCTCAAGAGTTGGCAGTTGAAACAAAAGTGACTTTTTTAGGTTTTGTAGAGAATATGAAGAAATTTTACGATGATATAGATATATACTGTATCTCTTCACTTACGGAAGATTTGCCATTATCTGTTATTGAGGCGATGATGTCGGGAAAACCAATAATCTCTTCAAACGTGGGAGGTATTCCTGATATTTTGAAGAGTGTAGACTATACATTATTGGTGAATGACTTTTATGATAAAAGTGAAATTGAAAAGATATATAATATGTTACGATATTGTCATGGTAAAGAGTGTGCCACATATTTACATAACATCGCTATGACTTCTTTTGATAATAAATCATATTGTAAAAAGCTTGAAAATATTTACAAGGATTTCGAATGAAAAAAGTCATTATAAGTATCAACACATCGTGGAATATATTTAATTTTAGAGTAGGGTTGTTACAAGCTTTACAACAAGAAGGATACCAAATCATTTGCGTAGCACCTTATGATGAGTATTCTTTAAAATTAGAAGAGTTAGGGTTTGAATATCATCCAATAAAAATGAATAACAAAGGGACAAATCCTTTAGAAGATATGAAACTTATCTATAACTACTATACATTATATAAAAAAATTGATCCAGATATTATCCTCCAATATACAATAAAACCAAATATATATGGTTCATTAGCAGCACTATTGCTTAATAAAAAAGTAATCTCAAATATCTCAGGATTGGGAACGGTTTTTTTAAATAAAAAACTATCTTCAAAAATTGCTCAATGGCTTTACAAAATCTCTTTACGTAAAAATATAGTTTTATTTCAAAATCAACATGATAGAAATTTATTTATAAAAAATAAATTAGTGAAAGAAAATCAGACTGATTTAGTGGCGGGTTCTGGAATAGATACAGATGTTTTTAAACCTAATGAAACATATACAGAAAATAAAGATTTTACTTTTATTATGATAGCAAGACTAGTTCGAGATAAAGGGATTATTGAATATATAGAAGCCATTAAAATAGTTAAAGAAAAATATCCCAATGTAAAATTTAAGCTCTTAGGTGATTTATATTTAGATAATCCGACAGCTGTAGATAAAGAGGAACTCAACAGTTGGGTTCATCATAGTATCATTGAATATTTAGGGCATACTGATGATGTAAAATCAGAAATTTTAAAAGTTGATTGTGTTGTTTTACCCTCGTATCGAGAGGGTTTATCCAGAGTATTACTTGAAGCAGGAAGTTTAGGAAAACCTATGATTACAACTGATGCACCAGGTTGTAATGATTTAGTGGAACATGGGATAAATGGTTTTTTATGTGGAGTAAAAAATAGTATAGATTTAGCAGAGCAAATGGAAAAAATGATTACTATCTCATTTGAAGAGAGAAAAAAAATGGGTATACATAGTAGAAAAAAAATAGTTACTCATTTTGATGAAAAACTAGTAATTGATAAATATATTAACCATATAAGAGAAAAATAAACTTTATCTTTCTCTTCTTCGGCGTCTTCTTGGAGGTCGACTCTCTTTTTTAGACTCTTTTTTTTCATCTTTTAGATCAGTTGTAGTATTTTTGTATTTGTTTCTTGCACGGTTATCTCTGTCATTATAGGGCTTACTATAACTTTTTGATTTTTCCCCATATCTCTCTTTTGGGTATCTACTTTTTCCATCATTTCTGTTACGATTTCTATTTTCCATAGGTTTAAGTCGTTTATTTGATTTTAGTGAATTTTCACAAAAGTTGTTTATCTCTACTCTATACAGTTCCGCTTTTTGTTTGTCAGGAAAGAGTTCAGGGAGTTTGTATGATAACCATAAATACAATGATATTTTTTTCACTTCATCTTCTGCTTGTAATAGTTCTAGTTGTGTTCGTGCAATACCACTAATTTTTGATGAAAGTTTAAATTTTGTAACACTGTGTGTAAGGATAGCATTTACATACTTTTTATATCCATTTAAAATCAATGGAGAACGTGTATTAATAGGGGCATTACTTAACATATATTTATCATCTAAGCTTAAATCTTCTTTTTGATCAAGCATAAAAGAAAGTTCTAACATCCCTTTTAAATTTACAGCTTCAAATGGACCATCATATTTCATATGTTTTGAAAAGTATTTTAATATAGTTGTTAAATTTTTTGTTCCTAAATGAGAAGATAATTCTTCTACTTGAGTTTGTGTAGCTTTTACTTTTACAGGGGGTTTTATCGTTTTCATGGGAGATGTAAACATTTCACTTATGTGATTTAAAACAGTCCCTGAAGTTCCACCTATATGACCCACTTCATGTTGTCCATAACGACCAGCTCGACCTGCTATTTGTATCACTTCATTTGGAGTAAGAGGTCGTTTTTCTTTTCCATCAAACTTTCTATCAGTAGTAAATAAAATATGTTTAATAGGAAGATTAAGACCCATAGCAATAGCATCTGTGGCTACTAAAATATCACTTTTACCTTCTCGAAATCTTTTGGCTTCCTCTTTTCTAACTTCTGGGCTAAGATTTCCATACAGTACAGAAACAGTATGAAACTTACTTAGTTTACTCTTTAGTCCTAAAACCTCTTTTCTACTAAATGCAATAAGTGCCGTTGCAGGTTTGATATCTTTTAGGTTGGTATGTTTTTCATCTACTTTTAAAGGGTTTTTTCTTTTAAATTTTACAACTTCAAGCTCTTCATTTAAATAAACGGCTATTTTTTTAATAATATCAAGTGCATTGACACTTCCTGTCATGATAACTTTTTTTGCTGGACTTCCTAAGATGGCATTTACCCACGCCCATCCACGGTCTTCATCATCTAACATTTGAACTTCATCGATAACACAAACATCAACTTCAAGATTAAAATTTATCATCTCAATAGTTGAACAAATATGTCCAGCATCTTCATCAAAAATCTCTTCTTCTCCAGTTACCAGTGAAGCAGGAGTACCATTGTTTTTAAGTACTTCGTAGTTTTCAAGTGCAAGAAGACGCAGTGGTGCTAAATAGGTACCTGTATCAGCTTTTGTCATCTCACTCATTGCTTGGTAGGTTTTTCCGCTATTTGTAGGTCCCACATAAAAATATAGTTTTCTATTTAGTTCACGAGCTAGAGGATAAAGTGATTTAATATCACAGTTTAATAAGTCGCTTAGTTGTTCTTTAAAATTTGTATTTATCATTTCGTATAATAGCATATAAAATATAATACAGGTTTAGAAAGTTATTTTAAAGATTCTTTTTAGGGTTATGTTTTATGGACATATTTTATTATAAATAGTGAGACCAATTCCAAATACTGTTAAAATTGTCATAATAATTGTTAACCTAAGCATTGCTTTTGTATTTGATGCAGATAAGATTTTATTTATCCCTTTGTCTAGTATTTTAAGCTCTTTTCTTGATTCTTTTAATCTACTAAATATATTTTTCATCATTATATCGGACGGATTCTTTTCTTCTTTGTCATCAAAGATATTTATTGGTCTTCCAATTTGAGATATTTCTTGTTGTATATATTGCCTATTTTGTTTTAATTCTTCTTTCAATCTATCTAATAAAATCATAGTTATTGTTAAATCTTTGATATATATATTTAAAAACTTTTGCTTTTATATCTTCAATTTTGATTGTGTGTTTATCAAGTACTGAATGAATGCTTTTTACAATTACTCTTGACAAAATATCATCATCTATACTTTTACCTGTTATAACACCGTTTATATCTCTATTGTATGGTTCTAATCCAATAATTGTATTTGAAGAATAAAGAGTATAGAAGTTTCTTTTCTCATAAAATTGGGGATAACCAAAATAATAGTCATTTAACCAATTTTTATTATTTTTAATCCATTGCTTTAATTCATTTTCACTAGTAGGATTACCAAATATTTTAAATTCATCAATAAAAAATGAACTTTCCAACGATTTATTTTTTAACTTAAAAGTAGTCATAATCCATTGTTTAATATCTGTTTTAACTGAATCTTTATAACTATCTATAGCTTTTTTTGTTTCTTGTCCCCACCCAGTACTATAACTATGAGGTAGTCTAGATATCGGAAAAATTTTTTTAAACATAATTGTTGATAAATACTCTTTGCTTTGTAACGTATTTATCTTTTCTGATATACATGGAATGACCCCAATATCATAGACATAATTTATTTAGTAAATTAATATAGCAAATGATGGCATTATTCGAGTATATGACAATTCTATTTACAATTAAGATAATCTAGTGCAATTTATTTTAAAGTCTTTCTACTTCTATTATACTATTAAAGGTTATTGTTCCCGAAAATTCGCTATTCAGATAGATGAAGGATTTAAAAAAAGATAGGTTAATCGCTATCTTTTTATTAAATAAACTTATCTTCTAAAATAGGAAGATTTTGATTAAATATCATTTGTATCTCTACATAGTTATTAAATATTTCATATACAATAGTATAACCTTTATATATCATATCACGTGTGTTTTCTTCTTCAAAATAAGTTGATTTTCTATATTTATATGGCATATTTGGTATGTTTTTTATTTGTATATTTAACTCTTTTCTAAATCTTTGCATAGCAGATATTTTATCTTTTGCAATATTCTCTAAAATAATCTTTAACTCGCTTTTATATTGATTTGATTTTTTAATTACCATATTTTAAAATCAATTCTTTTTCAAACTCATCCATCTCATTTTCAAATTCATCTTCATCATGCATTTCCATCTTACCGCTTCGTATATCATCTTTTATTTGATGCAGTTGCTCTCTTCTTTCGTAAAAATATGGATCCATTGATAACATTGGATCTTCTATATTCTTTGTTAGTAGTTTAGTTAATTCTTTTCTCTCTTCTAGTGGTAAAGCATAAGCATTTTGTAGTATCTCATTGATTGACATGTTATCTCCTTATTTTTAGTTTTAAAGTTAAAACTTTTTATCTCTTATTATACCTAATAACTTATCAAAACAATAATAACTCTTATAAAGTATTTATACTTCATATTTAGAGTGTAATACTCCCAACGAAATCAAATAGTAAATATGCTATTATTCAACATAAATAATTAGTATAATAATAAAAATGTAGGATAGTAAATGACTTGTGAATATTTTGGTGTATGTGGTAGTTGTAATTTAGGGGGGCTTTCTTATGATGAGCAATTATCAAAAAAAATCGATATTGAAAAAGATAGATTTAAAAGTTTATGGGATAATGATGTTGATATTATAAAAAG
>Ga0193953_1000259_pt1 | contig 29802 bp, 18 predicted proteins | sample BB_4_MG_FD_140325 | JGI IMG/M metagenome (GOLD analysis project Ga0193953, IMG submission 140325) | Microbial mat bacterial communities from the Broadkill River, Lewes, Delaware, United States - BB_4_MG | ecosystem: Environmental > Aquatic > Freshwater > River > Microbial mats | place: USA...
CATATTGCTGGTAATAAAGGTGGTTATTTCCCAGTTGCACCAACAGATAAAGGTGTTGATTTAAGAGCTGAAACAATGTTAATTTTAGAGCAAGTTGGTTTAACAGTTGTTCTTGGACACCACGAAGTTGCACAAGGACAGCATGAAATTGGTATTGTTTATGATACTTTAGTTGAAGCTGCAGATAACGTTCAAAAACTTAAATATGTAGTTAAAATGGTTGCACATTTAAATGGTAAAACTGCAACATTTATGCCAAAACCAATTCATGGTGATAATGGTAATGGTATGCACGTACATCAATCAATCTGGAAAGATGGCGCAAATACATTCTATAAAGAAGGTGAGTACGGTAATCTTTCTGATGCTGCTAGACATTATGCTGGTGGTGTATTCCAACATGCTGCTGCAGTTGCTGCATTTACAAATGCTTCAACAAACTCATATAAAAGACTAGTTCCAGGTTATGAAGCACCAAGTATTTTAACTTATTCTGCTCAAAATAGATCAGCTGCTTGTAGAGTTCCTTATGGAGCTGGAGCACCTGCTACTAGACTTGAGATGAGATTCCCAGATTCTACATCTAACCCATATTTAGCATTTGCTGCACTTATGATGGCTGGTATTGATGGTATTAAAAATAAAACTGAACCGGTAGGTCCAATGGATGAAGATTTATTTGAATTAACTCTTGATGAGATTAGAGAGAAAAAGATTCCTCAAATGCCTGCTACTTTAAGAGAAGCTTTAGAAGGTTTAATTTCTGATAATGATTTCTTAAAACCAGTATTTACTGCTGAGATGATTGATACATATCAACATTATCAATTTGATAGACAAGTTTGGCCAGATGAAGCTAGACCAACTGCTTTTGAATTTAAATCAACATATTCTTGTTAAGTTAAGAATAAGTCAACTAAAAAGGTAGGGTTTTTACCCTACCTTTTTTTATATCTATAAAATGATAATCTTCTTTTAACTACCATTTAAACTTCTTTTGGATATAATGATTGTAATAACGATATTTTATAATTGTAAATATTATAGATAAATATAAAGGGATATAATGGGTTGTAACTTAGATAAATTAACTTCTTTTAAAGACAACTGTGGGTTTGGTTTAGTCGCTCACTTAAAAAATAAACAAACACATCAGAATTTAGAAGATGCAGTAACATCACTAGAGAGAATGATGCATAGAGGTGCTGTCGCAGCTGATGGTAAAAGTGGTGATGGAAGTGGATTATTATTTTCTATTCCTGATCAATTTATGAGAAAAGTAGCAAAAGAAGAGAATATTGATCTTCCTCAGCAATACGCTGTAGCTATGGTATTTTCTACATCTACTGAGCAATTAGATACATTTAGATCTTTTTGTGAAAAAAATGACTTAAAAGTTATTTTAAATAGAACTGTACCTGTAGATACAAAGGCATTGGGAAAACAAGCGTTAAGCATATTACCAACTATAACACAAATTTTTGTTGTACCAAATACACCAGTTTCTGCAAAAAGATTTGATGCTATGCTTTATTTAGCAAGAAAAGAAGCAGAACATGCATTAGAATCAGAAGAGGATTTTTATATTCCTACATTTTCATCGAAAGTAATAGCATACAAAGGTCTTGTAATGCCTACAACAATAAAGCAATTTTATGTTGATTTACAAGATGAAGACTTTAAAATTTCATTTGCATTATTCCACCAAAGATTTTCAACAAATACTTTACCAAAATGGAGACTTGCACAGCCTTTTAGAGGTGTTGCTCACAATGGAGAAATTAACTCAATTGAAGCAAATAGATTTAATGTAGAGATTAAAACAGAAGCTATAGAATCTGAGGTATTTACAGATGAAGAGTTAGAAAGAATTTTTCCATTACTACAAACTGGTGGAAGTGATAGTGCTTCTTTAGATAATATGTTTGAATTTTTAATCATAAATGGTTTAGATTTTTTCAAAGCTGCACGTTGTTTAGTACCAGCTCCTTGGCAAAATGCACCACATATGGATAGTGAATTAAGAGCTTTCTATGAGTACTGTGCTATAAGATTTGAAGCATGGGATGGTCCAGCTGCTGTATCTTTAACTGATGGTAGACATATTGGATGTTTAATTGACCGTAATGGTTTAAGACCATCTAAATATTTTCAAACAAAAGATAAATTATATATCACTAGTGAATATGGTACAGTTTTAGTTCCAGAAGAAGAGATTGTTGATAGAGGAAGACTGCAAAGTGGTCAAATGATTGGTATTGACATTAAAACTGGTACAGTTCTTAAAAATGATGATATTAATGATTACTTAAAATCATCACAAAACTATGAAGATTGGTTAACTACAAATATTAAATATCTACAAGAATATATAGAAGATTCATTTTTAGATTTAAGTGAATATATCTTTAAAGATTTAGAAAAAAGACAAAAATATGCAAATATTACATACGAAGTTCTCGATCAAATGATTATTCCTATGGCAGAAGAAGCTAAAGAGCCAACTGGTTCTATGGGTGATGATACACCATTAGCCTGTTTCTCAGAAAAACAAAGAAATTTTGCAGACTTTTTTAGACAAAAATTTGCACAAGTAACAAACCCACCAATTGATCCTTATAGAGAAAAAGTTGTTATGAGTTTAAATACTGGTGTAGGTAGAACATATAACATACTTGGTGAAAATGAACACGATTCAAAAAGACTTAAAGCAGCAACTCCTATTTTAATGAAGGAAAAATTTGATGTTTTAGTAAGTTTTGGTGATGAAAAAAGTAAAAGATATGATGAAGATTATAAAAATAAAACTTTCAGTACAACATTTACTACTAATTTACAAGAGTCATTAAAAGCTTTATATGAAGATGTAAAATATGCAGTGGAAAATGAAAATGTAAGTGTTATTATACTTGATGATAGAGATTTATCAGAAAATACAAAAATGATACCGATGACTATAGCTGTTGGTTATATTAATCATCAATTAGTTAAAGATAATATATCAAGTGCAGTTTCTATTGCAGTAGTTACAAGTGAAGTGTATGATCCACATAGTGCAGCTGTATTATTTGCTTTTGGTGCAACAATTTTATATCCATATATGATGTATGCTTCAATTGTATCTTTTTATGAAAGAAAAAATTTATCTACAATGGCATTGCAGACAAAACTAAAAAATAGTGCTAAAGCATTAGGTTCTGGTTTATTAAAAATTATGTCAAAAATGGGTATTGCTACTATGTCATCATATAGAAATTCATCATTATTTGATATTATCGGATTAAGTGATGAAATTTGTGAAGAGTGTTTCACTCATGCAAGTAGTGATTTATGTGGGCTGGGGTATGAAGATATCGAAAAAAGAATTGAATCAGCACACTTTAATGCATACTTTAATGATAAATCAATGTTTCCACTTGAGATGGGTGGATTTTATAAATATCTTGATGGTGCTGAATACCATGATTATAGCCCAGCTATTACAAAAGCAATGCATAATAAAAATGCAACACCAGAAGAGAGTATTTCTGACTTTAAAGGTTTAAAAAACTTAATTGAAGGTAGAGATAAAAAATTTATTAGAGATTTCTTTGAATTTAATAGTGATAAAAAAGAGATAGAGATAACTTCTGTTGAACCTAAAGAAGAGATATTTAAAAGATTTGCATCAGCTGCTATGAGTTGTGGTTCGATTTCAGTAGAAGCACATGAAGCAGTTGCTATGGCTATGAATACAATAGGTGCTAAATCTAACTCTGGTGAAGGTGGTGAAGATCCAGCACGATTTGAAACGCTTAAAAATTCTAAAATTAAACAAGTTGCATCAGGTAGATTTGGTGTTACTCCAGGATACTTAGTAAATTGTGAAGAGTTACAAATTAAACTTGCTCAAGGTGCTAAACCAGGTGAAGGTGGACAATTACCAGGTGCAAAAGTTACACCTATGATTGCAACACTGAGACATACAACTCCAGGTGTTACTTTGATTTCGCCACCTCCACATCATGATATTTACTCTATTGAGGATTTAGCACAGTTGATTTTTGATTTAAAACAAATAAATCCAAAAGCTTCTATTGCTGTTAAACTTGTATCATCTATTGGTGTAGGTACAATTGCCTCTGGTGTTGCTAAAGCGTATGCTGATAAAATTATTATTTCTGGTGCTGATGGTGGTACAGGTGCTGCTCCATTAACATCTATTAAACATACAGGAAATGCATGGGAGATGGGACTAAGTGAAGCTCATAACTCACTTAAAGCAAATCACTTAAGAGGTATGGTTCATTTACAAACTGATGGTGGTTTAAAAACTGGTGTTGATGTAGTTAAAGCTGCAATGTTAGGAGCTGAATCTTATGCATTTGGTACATCTGTATTAACATTACTTGGATGTAAAATCTTAAGAATCTGTCATACAAATAAATGTTCTGTAGGGGTTGCTACTCAAGATGACGAGTTAAGAGAAAAATTTACAGGTACTGTTGAAAGACTTATCTCATACTTTGAATTTTTAGCTGAAGATGTAAGAGAAATCCTTGCTAAACTTGGTTATACAAGTATTGAAGAGATTGTAGGAAGAAGTGATTTATTAAAAGTTTTAGATGATGAATTAGCTCAAAAATTTGATTTCCAAAATATTTTAAGAAGAATCGACGGTATTGATACTTGTCAAGTAGAATCAAATGAACCTTATGATACAAATGAAGAATCTCATCTAGTAATTAAAAAGATATTATCTTCTATTAAGAATCCTAAAAATCCTATCTCTATTGATATGAACATCTCTAATTTAAATAGAAGTTTTGGTACATTAACTTCTGGTGAAATAGCAAAAAGATATGGAGATGCTGGTTTACCTGATGGAACTATAACATATAATTTAACTGGTGTATCAGGACAATCATTTGGAGCATTCTTAAGTAAAGGTGTAAATATGAACCTTGATGGTGTAGCAAATGACTATGTTGGTAAAGGTATGAATGGTGGTAAGATTATTATCAAACCACAATTACAAGGTAGCCAATATGCAGGTGCTGGTAATACATGTTTATATGGTGCAACTGGTGGTAAACTTTATGTAAGAGCAAATGTTGGTGAACGATTTGCTGTAAGAAATTCAGGAACTATTGCTGTTGTAGAAGGGACTGGAGATAATCCTTGTGAGTATATGACTGGTGGTATAGTTGTTGTATTAGGTCCTACTGGTATTAACTTTGGAGCAGGTATGACAGGTGGTTTAGCATTTATTTATGATCCTCAAAGAGATTTCATTGATAATATGAACCAAGAATTAATTGAAGCTTTAAGAATAGATACTGATGATACAGAAACAGAAAGAATTTATTTAAAGAACTTATTAAGAGATTATGTAGATCATACAGAATCAGAAAAAGCAATAGAGATCTTAGAACACTTTAGATCAGAAATAAGAAATTTCTGGATGGTAAAACCAAAAGATATGACAGTTTTACCTTTAAACCCAGATGATGGAGATTAGAATATGTTAAATTTTACAAAAATTGATAGAGCAAACCCTCTTAAAAGAGGAGTGATGGAAAGAATTAAAGATTTCAAAGAGGTATATACTGTTTTTGATAAGAATAAAGCACAAGAGCAATCAGAGAGATGTATAGGTTGTGGTGATCCTTATTGTCATAATAAGTGTCCCTTACACAATATCATCCCTGCGTGGTTAAAACAAACTGCAAATAATGATTTAGAGTTGGCATTTAATATTTCAAATGAGACTTCACCTTTTCCTGAAATATTAGGGAGAATTTGTCCACAAGATGTTCTTTGTGAAGGTGATTGTACTTTAAATGATACACATGGAGCAATTACTATTGGTTCAATTGAAACACACATTAGTGAAAAAGGTTTCAAAAATGGACTTAAACCAAAGTTTACTACAAACAAAATTGGTAAAAAAGTTGCTGTTGTTGGTAGTGGACCTGCTGGTATTAGTGCTGCTACATTTCTTTTAAGAGAAGGTGTAGATGTTGATATGTATGAGAGAGCGAATAAGGCTGGAGGACTCTTAACATATGGAATCCCTGGATTTAAATTGGAAAAAGAGAGAGTACAAAGAAGAATTGACTGGTTGGTTGATGCTGGAATGACTCTCCATACAAATTGTGAAATTGGTAAAGATAAAGCATTTGAAGATTTAGAAAATGACTATGATGCAGTCTTTATTGGAATTGGTGCTACAAAAGGAAGATTTCCTGGTATAGACGGTGAAAAAAATGAAAATGTTCATTTAGCGATGGAGTTTTTAACGAAAGTCCAAAAAAGAAATTTTAATGAAGAAGTTGAAAATTTTATTGATGTGAAAGATAAAAATGTACTAGTCGTTGGTGGTGGAGATACTGCTATGGATTGTCTTCGAACTTCAGTAAGAGAAGGGGCAAAATCAGTTAAATGTCTTTATAGAAGAGATGAAGCAAATATGCCTGGATCTAAAAAAGAGGTTGTAAATTCAAAAGAAGAGGGTGTAGAGTTTATTTTTAATGTTTCACCACTATCGATTGAAAATGATGGAATTAATCTTATTAAAACAGAAATGACAGAAGCAGATAGCTCAGGAAGACAAAGTGTTAAAAATGTATCTGGTAGTGAATATAAAGAAACTGCAGATATCATTATTTTTGCATTAGGGTTTGAACAAGAGGTTCCGAAATTCTTACAAGATTCTGGTATTGACTTAGATAAATGGAATGGAATAGTAACAAATGAAAAGTTTCAAACTTCAAAATCTACAATTTATTCTGGTGGTGATAGTGTAAGAGGTGCTAACTTAGCAGTTCGTGCAGCTGCAGATGGAAAAAATGCAGCTAAAATGATTTTTGAAAGTTTTAAACTGTAGTGTAAATTATGAGTGCTGTAAGATTTTTATTAGAAAATGGTGCTGATGTAAACACCAAGGATAATAAAAATTTTACTTTATTAATGTATTGTGTTCAATATAATGATTTGTCATTAATTAAACTTGCTTTATCTTATGGAGCAAGAATTAATGACAAAGATCTTTCTGGTTTTACGGCATTGGATTATGCTATTAAAAATAATAATCTTGAAGTGGTAAAATTACTACATACAAATGGATCAGAAATTTTAGATCATAGTTATATGTTAGCATTAGAAAATAATCATAAAAATATTGTGAAATATTTTGATTGTTTAGATCCAAATAAAAAAATTTTTTTAAAAGAAGGTTATTGTATATGAATGAGATAGAAAAGTTACTAAAATCAGGAGCTGATGCAAATACTACGAATAAAAATAACTTTACATTACTTATGAGTTTTGTTGAGAAAGGTGATGCAGCAACTGTAAAGATATTATTAGATTATGGTGCTAAAGTAAATGAAAGAGATCTTTTTAATATGACAGCATTAGATTATGCTATTAAGAAAAAAGACTTAAACATTGCTAAGTTACTTGTGAGTAATGGTGCTGAAATTACAAATGATAATTATATGTTTGCAGTAGAAGGAAACCACAAAGAATTAGTTCAATTTTTTGATACTTTCGATGCCAATAAACAAATTTTTTTAAAAAATAAAAAGAAACACAAACATCCATAAGTTATAAATAATAAACAATAAGTTTAATAGAATAAAAATATTTTTTCGTATTGTAGCAAATAGACTTACCATAATATAAAGAATGAAAAACCAAGTTGGGGTAAAAAACTCCATATTGCTTATTGGTAAATCTATGAGTTTTTCAATATAAATATCAAATAATCCTCCAAAATGAAAAGCATGTAATAAAATACTTATAGGGTAAAAGATGCTAAATAATATTGTTAGAATAGGGGAGTATAATTGCTCCAAAGTAGTTGTTTCAAAAAAATAATGAACTATAGGGTTCATACCTAAAAAAATCCAAATATTAAATAAGATGAATTGTAAAAATTTATGCAAGTTTTGAAAATATTTTAAAAATAAAAATATATAAAATACTCCTGCTATGCTAAACCATAATGATAGTGAAAACAATAATTTAGGAAAAAATGAAATGATAATGCATAACACAATAAAGAGTGTTTCAAAGGAGATGATTTTTATGTTATTTCGCGATAAAAATAGAGCAAAAATAAACATAATAAATGCTCTTAGAAGTGATGCTGGCACATCTATAAAGTAAAGATAAAATAGTAGTATAAAACTAGTTATAACCATTATATCAAAGCGTTTATTTCGATAGGGTAATATTTTAGTATGTAATTTATTATAGATAAATTGAATAATAAAATATAATACAAATGAAATAAGTCCTAAATGAAATCCTGAGATAGCTATAAGGTGTGATATTCCTAATTTACTGGCTAATTCTCGTATATTAGGTGTAAGTGGGGTAGCTATAAACAGTGCATTGTAGAGGGATGAGATATCTTTATTAAGATGTTGTGAGTCAATGAAATTGTAAATTTTTTCTTTATGGTATGCAGTGCTATCTAAAAAATTATAGTTAAAACTATTTGTATAAAAACCTTTCAGGTATGTTAGAAAAGTAATCTCTTTTGTGGTGAGATATAAATCAATATTTTGTAATATTTGAATATTTTTATTTTGATTATATTTGGTGAAAAATGTAAAACTTTGAGTCTTAATTTTTAGTATTTGATAGTTTTTCTTTTTGTAAACATTTTCTATTATTCCTTTTGTATGATAAACTTCATTTTTTTTTAGTAGTTGGTAGTTATTAAATTCTACAAAAAGATTGAATATAAAAATAAAAAATAGTAAAGAATAAAAAAACCTACTCTCTTTAAAATTTTTAAAAAGAGTAAGAGTTTGCATTGTATTATGTGAGTGAAGTTGTGTGGTATAAATCCATTAATCCATCATAGAAATCTTCACTTTTAAAGAGATCAATAACTCCTGATGATGTAGAGATATTTTGATGGATACGTTCTAGTCTTTCTTTTCTATCTGGAAAGAGATCTGCTAAAATCATTGAGGAGATCTCTTTTCTAATAAGTATAGATGGTGGTATTATCCCCAATCTAAAAAGTTCCATTAATGTGTCTTTTTCATAGAGTACATGGTGGTGATTTCCATGTGGACAAGTATCTGTACTCACTAGTGTTGTACACTTTTCACAATATACAAACTCACTAAAAAGTTTTATTCCGATATGAATTTTCTCTAAAGTATCTACACGTGAGATTAATTTTTTATGATCCCAATATGTTCCCAAACCAGTATGATTTTGTCCTAAAAATAAAGTGTCTGCTCCATAGTTTTTTGATACAATAGCATTAAGTGTTAGCTCATTTACACCACCAAAAATATAAGTATTTTCTAACGGAAGGAGAAGTACTCTATCTTTTGCTACAAAATTATCTAAGAAAAATTTTATTGTTTTATATCTTACCTTAAAACTTAATTCATCATCTTTATACGGTTTTCGTAACAGTATAATTAACATATCACATTTTTCTAGTGCACTTCTTATAAGTCTTTCATGAACTCTATGAAATGGTTTTCCGGATAAAATAAGTGCAGAGACATTTTTTGCTTCTATATTGTCAATCATCTCATCAATTTGTTTTATATGATCTTTAATATCGTCAAAATTTATATTGTAGTCACCGCAAATAGCTAAATTTCCAAGTCTTTGTGCTGTATCATTTGCACCTTCATGCAATTCACTATTTGTACCATAAATTTGTTTTACTCTATCATTTTTATTGATTTCAAATATCTCTTCAACAATAATAGTTCCAATTTCTACATCATTACACACAAGTTTTAAAATATCACCTTTTTGTGAAGTTTCTAAAACTTCTTTATTTCTTTTTCCTGAAGGAGCTAAAATAAATGGGAAAGGAAAAATTTCTCCTTTATAAATCCCAGTTTTATTTACTTCTTGTGTTTCTTGTTGATTCATCAATGAAGTTACTGGTTTTAGCAAACCATCTCTTGCCATTGCAAGAGTAGCTACTGCTTCTTTATCTATATAAAGAAATTTATTTTCTGTTTTCATTACGAGTAAGCAGGCTCTAAAAATGGAATAACTTGTTTTTTACGACTAAGGCATCCTTTTAACCAAAATTGATCATTTCTAACTTCTATATTCCATGCTTTTTCTACGATATCTATAGATGAACTTGCAACTAATATTTGTGATCCCATTGCCATAATATCAGTTAAAATTAAAAGAACAGTTTCGTATCCTTCCTCCTCTTTGAGTTTTTTAATATCAGAAATCAAATCATCTTTAATTGTATCAAAAATAGATAAGTCAACAACTTCCAGCTGACCGATACCTACTTTTTTACCATTCATTTCAAAGTTTTTAAAATCTCTCTTTACAAGCTCTCTAAAAGGAACTCCTTCAACTTGAGATTTTACTTTAAACATCTCTAGTCCAATTGCTTTAAAGTCTTCAATTCCTGCTATTTTAGCTAAGGCTTTTGTCACCTTTGTATCTATTTTAGTACATGTTGGAGATTTAAATATTACTGTATCACTTAAAATGGCACACATCATAGCACCTGCAATCTCTTTTGGAATCTCCACTTCGTAATAATCAAACATCTCTTTAATGATTGTATTTGTACAGCCAACGGCTCTTATCCAACAATCAAGTGGAGCTGAAGTAACTAATCCACCTAATTTATGATGATCAACTATTCCCACAATGTTTGCCTCTTTTAAATCATCTGGAGCTTCAGTATAGTTGTTGTAATCAGTCATAAAAAGATCACATCCTGCAAATGATGTTTTGAGTTCTGGAGTTTCTAGATTAAATTTCTCTAATATAAATTGAGTTTCTGGATTGATATCCCCTTGACGTACTGCTTTTGCTTCATTTCCTATTGCATTTTGAAGGTATGCCATAGCTATAGCCGATACTATACTATCACTATCAGGTATTTTATGTCCACATGTATATAACATTATTAATTTCCTCTGTATTATTTTCATAATTTTATAGTAGTTGAATTAAATATATGATTAAGTTAACTTATAATAATTATATTTCCCATAAGAGTATACTTATGTACTCACTTTTGTTGAAATATAATTAGATATTATTTTATATATTGTGTCAAGATAGTTTCAAATTCATTTTTTTCTAATGGTTTTGATAAATAATCATCCATGCCTACAGATAAAAATTTTTCTTTATCCCCAACAAGTGCATTTGCAGTTAGTGCAATTATTGGAGTGTAAGAATTATTGTTTTTTTCAAGGTGTCTAATCTTTATAGTTGCTTCACTTCCACTCATAATAGGCATATTTTCGTCCATGAGAATTAAATCAAATTTCTCTTTTTTATATGTTTCTACAGCCTCTAAACCATTATTAACAATTTTATGGCGTATAGACATTGAATTCATTAAAACTTCCATAAAAATTTGGTTAGTTGGATTATCTTCAACAATCATTACATAAATCTCTCGTTGATTTGAATTATTCTTCTGTTGTAACTCTTTTTTTTCTTTAACTATAGTTTTTTTGTTTCGTACAACATCTACAGTAGAATCCTTTTTTACAATAATATTAAAAAAGAATTTTGCACCATCTTTTTTATCTTTATCAATTTCGAGTTTTCCACCCATTAATTCTATTAATTTTCTTGATATTGTTAGTCCTAATCCTGTTCCACCATATTCTCTTGTTGTTGTATTATTCTCTTGTGTAAATGGTTCAAAAATTAATTCTTGCTTTTCTTGAGCGATTTCTATACCATCATTTTCTATGGAAACAAATAGTTTCTCTTCTTTATCTTTATAAATAATATCAACTTTTATTGTTCCTCCTTGTGAGGAAAACTTTACTGCATTTGAAAGAATATTATTGAAAACTTGAGTCGTTTTTATTAAATCTAAAGTCATTATTTGTGATAGTTTTTGATCCATATTTATATCAAATACTAAGTTTTTCTTATTGTCATTTTCACTAAATTGTCTTATGATTTTTAAAAATTCATTATAGGGATTTATACTAATGTAATCAAGTTCTATTTTATCTGATTCAATTTTACTAAAATCTAAAATATCATTAATAATCATTAATAAATTTTTTCCTGATGTTTGAATAATATCAAGATATTGTAGTTTTTTCACCTCTGTTTCTTTCATTTTTAAAATAGATATAAAACCAAGTATTGCATTCATTGGTGTTCTTATCTCGTGGCTCATTGAAGCTAAAAAATCACTTTTTGCTTGCGAGGCACTATTTGCTTCTTTTACTTTAATGTCAAGTAATGTATTTGTATCATATTGTTTTTCAATGAGGTTTTTTATTTCACTTGCCATCTCATTAAAAGAATTTTCTAATTCTCCAATTTCATCTTGAGAGGTTATTTTAATTTTATAGTTAAAGTTATGTTTGAGATATTCTTTCGTTCCATCTAAAAGGTTTGAAATTTTACTTGTTACAAAATTTGACATCCAAATAGCAATAGCAATTACCACTACAATCATAAGGAAGGTTACTGTCATCAATTCATTAATTAAGCCATTGATATATTGCATAATATTCAATTTATTTTCATTTAATTCTTGTTTCATATTGTCAACTTGAGTGTTGAGTATGTGATTTACATTGTTTTTAGTCTTATTTGCAGCTAAATGAAATTCATCAACATTTGCACCTATCGTTACAAACCCAAAACCTCTTTTACTATTTGCATATTGCCCTGAAAAGTAGGGGATTGAAGCAGCAGTAGTTAGTTTCCATACTCCACTCCAAAGTATAATAAAAGAACCATAACCACCTTCTTGTGTAAGTTGCATCCAACCTTTACATTGTGGAGCAAAATTTAAATACCTACAATCAAGTCCCACTTCACCTTTATTTTTTAGTTGTGATAGATTTGGTTTCTTTTGTAAAGATTGGTTCTCAAATTTTGGATAGAGTTTCAAAAAATCATTTAAACTTTTTTGTTTACTTTGTTTGAACTTTTCGGCAATATCTAAACTTAACCAGCCTGGAACTTGATTACCTGTATTTTTATCATAGCCAACTATAAAATAGTCTCTTGCGTGAGAGATATTTCGTCCTTGATTATCCCACATAAAAGCATAATTACCAGAGCTTGCATCTGCAATAGCTTGTTTTGTATTTTGGGGTATTGGATCAAAACTATCTGTAAATTCCATTATATGTCTATGGTCAAGGGCAAAAGATACGTAACCAACTTTTTTCCCATTTTTAACAACTGGAGTTGCAAATCTAATTATTCCTTCAAATCTTTTACCATTTGGATTTTCTTTTCCAGCATAAGCATTTTTTTCAGGAGCAAATTCTATATTCATTTTTTTTGCTTTTTCTTTTGAAAATGTTCCTATAAGCCCACTTTTAACATATTCACCTATAACATTTGAAACATAAATTTCACCCTTTTTTAATTTTTGTAATTCCGCAAAATAGCTTTCTGCTTTACAATAGGTATCTTTTTTATTTTTAATATTAATTTTTTGTTTGTTTACAAATGATGTTTTGTAAATTTCATTTCCATCCAAATCAATATATTGAATCTCCTTGTATAAAGGGATTTGTTTATATTGTATTGTTTTTGGTTGGTTTATATTAAACTCATTTGCATTATCTTTTAAATTTGCTTGTATGCTTTTTTGTTCTTTTTTTGTTCTTTTAATTTCCCATATCTGTAAATTGTCATTATATGAATATTTTTCATGTACAGTCACACTGGATATTTTGATATCTTGAAATTTTTTCAGGACACTGTCATTTAAATTTAGAGAAGATAAAAGCAATAAATCTTTATCTCTTTCATACAAAAAAGATGCAACATTATTTGCAATTTCATAGGACAATCTCTCTAAGGTTAGCTTCGATTTTTGGTCTAACGCTTTGATGCTATCAGAGATTGCTGTTGTAGCTGTTTTTGTGATGATATTTTTGCTTTTTTCAAAGGTGTTTTTTGTAGTGTTTTCAAAATAATTATTAAGATTTTTAGCACCCTCAATTGCAATATATGAAAGTATTAATAATGGAACTACTTTTATTAGAATAAAAAGTAAAATGAGTTTTGCTTTAATTTTTAAATTTTTCATTTTAATAATGACCCTAATTTAGAACAGTTTTATAATTATATCTAATAAATGTGAAATTTTTTATTAAGCTATTTAGCTAGAAAATCCACTTTTGTGTCGAACCTCTTTTTTGATAACAATCTCTTTTTGTTTCTCTTTTCTTTTAATATCTTTTTCCACAAATATTTTTTTACGTGTTACTGGATCCATTTCCGTATAATACATAACTGCAGAATAAGTACCTGGAGTAGGGATGAAAACTTGTGCTTGTTCTGGATTCATTTTTAACTCATCTGTGGTAAATCTCTTTAATTCATGCATATCTTTCTCTTCACAACCAGGATGTGCTGCAATTAAATAGTATGTTAAAAACTGTTTTTTCCCCATATCTCTATTAAGTTTGTCATAAAGTTTTTTGAAATCAATAAGTGTTTGTTTTCCTGGTTTTCCCATAAGATCAAGAATATGTTGCTCGGTATGTTCGGGGGCAACCTTCATCTGGCCTGAAATATGATCTTTTACAAGAGATTTTAAATAGTTATAGCCATGCTTTTTATCTGTATTTATAAGGTCATATCGTATACCAGAAGCAACAAAAGCCTTTCGTATCCCTGGAATTTCACGTACTTTTTTATTCATCTCGATAAGTCTACCATGGTCTACTTTCATCGATTTACATAAATGCCTAGAATCTACACATCTTTGATGATCACAAGTACCAAGTTTTAGTTTTTTATTACACTCATAACCGTACATATTTGCTGTAGGACCACCTAAATCAGAAATAATACCCTTGAAATCTTTGTATTCTTTAAAGTCTTTTGCTTCTTGAACAATTGAGTCTTCACTTCTAGTTCGTATTGTTCGTCCTTGATGTACTCCAATAGCACAGAAATTACACTCTCCCCAGCACCCTTGATGTGTCATAATTGAAAATTTAATAGTTTCAAGACATTTAACTTTTCCTTGTGGTCTATGATAAGGGTGTAACTCCCTTGTAAATGGTAATGATGATATCTCATCCATCTCTGGTTCATTTAAATAATCACAAGGTGGATTTTGGATATTATATCTTGTATCTACTTTTTGAGCTAGCCCACGTGCAGCTATTGGATCGTTGTTGTCATAAAAAAAATCAAAAAGATCTATATATTTTTCTTTATCTTTGATACACTCATCAAAAGTAGGGAGTTGGTGATATTCCTCTTTAGTTTCTTTTGCTATATAGCAAATACCACGAATATCACGATAATCTTCACCTTTATCTATAGCTTCAGTCAGCTCACGTAAAGCTATTTCTCCCATTCCATATACTAAAACATCTGCTTTACTATCAAATAAAATTGGTTTTTTTAATTTATTTTGCCAATAGTCATAGTGAGTAACCCTTCTTAAACTAGCTTCAATTCCCCCTAAAACAATAGGAACTGTATTTTTAAAATATCTTCGTATGAGATTTGTGTAGACTAAAACAGCACGATCTGGTCTTTTATTATTTACCCCACCTGGAGTATAATCATCAGAATTTCTAAATTTTCTCGTTGCAGTATAGTTTGAAACCATACTATCAATACTTCCACCACTTACTCCCCAGTAAAGTCGTGGTTCTCCAAGTCTTTTTATGTCAATATCACTATCAATATCAGGCTGACCAATCATTCCAACTTTATAACCTAATTTTTGCAGTATTCTTCCTACAACAGCAACACCTATAAAGGGGCTATCAATATATGCATCACCACTTATTAAAATAACATCACATTGTTCCCAACCAAGAGCATTCATCTCTTCTTTTGTTGTAGGTAAAAATTTGTCAGCAGTTGCTTCTTGTTGATTGGTGTTTTTTTTCATAGTAAGTCTTTATATTTGTATAGTTTATTAAACTGTATTGTGCCAAAATAAGTTTAATATTAGACTATAAATATAAACTACTCTATTCTTTGTGTCAAATTATCGTCTATTTTTTTGATATCTAAAATCATAGCTACTTTAGATTTTTCAAAATCTGCTATATCTACTAAACTTTCTATAAGTGTTCCTCCACCAATAAAATGATTTTGTATATGTTGAATTGATTTTTTTTGCACAACACAGATATTTTCCAATGTAGAGACTAATATCCCTATGCAGTGTTGTGTATTATCTTTATCATATTCTAGTAATATAATATTATTTAGTTCATCGTCACTAATTGTTTCACTAATAAAATCTCGAATATCTAAAACTGAAATAAGTTTTTCTTTATGCAAAACCATCCCCTTAAAATAGTTCTTTTTATCCATATCTATAGATTCTTCTAAAGATTGAATATCTATAGATTCTATTACGTTTACAGCATTAACTGCTAAAAATTTTTCACCAATATGAAATGTTGCTAGTTCTATTGATGTTTCATTTGTAAAGTTTTGTTTTTTATGATTTGTAAATTTATTGACATTATTATAAAGTAAGTTATTTGAAATATTTTGATCTCCAATCTCAATAAAAACAAAACATAAAACATCATTTATATAATCATCAATTCTACTTTTATATTCTCTATATCCCATAGAACATTTAATCCCTACTACATAATATTTATTATTAAATGTAATAATTTCACTATGTTTATGTCCATTTTTTATTTCAAAAAATTTATCATTAATATCAATAATTTCATCAGTTTTAAAATCCTTATTTGTTGATGATATTATTTTTTTGGATCTATTTATAAATAGTGCAAACACACCTGGTATATTTATATGTTTATTATCTTTGGGTAATGTTTCATTCAACATTGCATGGAACTCTGGGGTAGAGTCAAATATTATAGCAATACCACCATTGATTTGTTTTTCGTTAGTAGATGATCTTATTGCACTACAATAGATATATGTTGGTTCGTTATTATATAAATTTGTTCTTTCAAATTTTGACACGCAGTATTTAGAAGTATCTTTTAACGTAAGAGTATTTTTGACCCAATCATTAGTAAGTACTTTTCCTATTAAAGCTTTATCTTTATCGTTTGATACTGCTATTACTTTAGCATTTTTATCAAAGATAAGTAAATTTGTATAAACAGTATAGAGATCGTTTATATATTTTAATATAGCAGTGATCTCATCTTGTTTATAAATAATAGAGTCTAGATCATCAAGAGCTTCTCTAAAATAAGAAGTTAATGCCCACCATCTGCAATCATTCGCACGTTCATATAAATTTCTATCCATAATATCAATCGCTAAAGAGGATAAAAACTCACTGTCTTTTAAAATAGATGAGATAACAGTTTGATTTAGATTTGAAAGTGAAGAATTTGCTTTAGATCCTGTAATACCTATCTCATTTAATAATGATTTTGAAAACTCTCTATTTGAAGAGTTTTGTTTACTTTGTGAGATGTTTCCATTCCAAATGACTCGACTAAGATTTTCTTGTATTGTTTTGCTTTTAATAAAAACATCTTTTAGTTCTTTTGAAAAGTGTTGTTCATTTTGCATCATTGATTCTATTATATTATTATCGATTGTTAAATTGTTTAAATCATCACTTAAAAATGCATGTTCAATTGGAATCATAATATGACCATACCATTTAAGACCCTTAAAATCTTGATAACCATTTGTTTTACAACTTTTTGCTACATAATCTCGTCCTGAAAAAGGAATAATTCTAAACTCTTCATCAAGTATAGGAGAAAGTTTTGATCCTAAATGGATATGCTCATTATTACTTGAGGCTATTACCGTACCTTCATTATCCAAGATGGTTAAAACTTCTTTATTTCTAGTATCAACTAAGTTTGTAAATATATCTTTCATCTCGTTTTTAAATTTAAAACATAAACATAAAACACCTAAATTTTTAGAGTTTGAATTATTTGTTTCTGTTACTTTGTATGAATAAACTAGATTTTTATCATATTGCGGGAGAAAAGAGAAGTTTTGATACGACTCTACATAATCGTTGCTTGAATTGAGTACTTCGTTAACAAAAGAAGATTCTATTTTATCAACTTTTATATCATCATTTAAACGAGCAAGGATTTTTCCATTGGTATTAGCAAGAACAATATCAAAATACACAGAGTATTTTGCAACATACTCTTTAAATCGTTTTTGAATAATAACCTTTTCTTCTACACTCTCTTTATTATAGTTTGATATATAACTCTTAATAAACTTACGTATATCATCATCTGTCGCCAAGAAACCAATATCTGCCGTTCTTTCAAAAAGATTTCTAATAAGTACATCAACTGCAACTTGTGATTTGAATTTCATCTCTTGAGTGACTTTTTTTATAGTTTGTTCACTGAGATGGTTTAAGAGTGTAGAAGTGAGATTTAAAAAGTTATCTTTTGTTTTTCCAATATCAATATTGATATCACCAAGTTGTCCTAAAAGTGCAAAGATATCCCATGAGGAACTCAATCTTCCTAACTCTTCTCTATATTTATCAACATCTTCAATATGTTTGATAATAGGGTATAGTTCTTTTTTTACATTTATACCTTTATAGTTTATAAACTTATTTTCCATATATACTCTCCAAATAATTTATGGATATATTATATACACTTTAGTGGAAAATAATCTTTGTATAACTGTATACTAACTATTCAATTTAAATATTTACAATCATTAATTATCTTATTGTAATAAAGAGGGTTCTCCTGTGAAATAACCTTGTGAATAATCAATTTTCATCTCTTTAACTTTATCTAAAACCTCTTTACTATGTACATATTCTGCTATGGTTTTTCTGTTGAGCTTTTTAGCAAACTCCACGATGAGTGCAACAACGACTTGTGCACTCTCATCATGATCAATATTTTTAATGAGTGAACCATCAATTTTAATATATTGGGCATCAAGTTTCATAAGATACTCAAAGTTTGAATAGCCTGTTCCAAAATCATCTATTGATATTTGACATCCGTAAGATTTCATCTCTATAATAAAATTTGTAATTTCATCAAAATTTTCTATACCTTCAGATTCTACAATTTCTAATACCAATTTTTTTGATACTTTATATTCCTGTATTTTTTCTCGTAAATAATGAAGAATATTTTCATTCATAATATCTTCTATTGTTAAATTAATAGAAAATGAAGCATCTCTTATACTAAAGTATTTAAAAGATTTATCAATTACAATTTTTGTTAAAGTTGTATAGAGTCTAGAATGTTTTGCAATTTCAAGAAAATAAAATGGAGAGATGATAGTCCCATCCGTATCAATCATTCTAATTAAACATTCAAATTTTTTCTCATGCATATTAGATAATGATACGATGGGTTGAGCAAAGACAACGATTCTATCATTATGAATAGCATCTTTTATTTTTCTAACCCATTTACGATTTTGTTCAAAGTCATTTTGAATATCACTACTTGTATCGTAGCAAATCATATTATTGTGTGTTTCATAAGCATGATATAATGCTCTTTCTGCATTTGCATAAATATTTGTTTTATTTTTTGCTATACCAATTGTGATAGTTACATCAAAATTATCATTTTCTATACTAAAACTATTATGATCAAAATGTTTATTTATAGTTTCACAAATCTCTATAAAATCTTTATAAGGAATTTCACCAGTATGTAAAATAACAAATTTATCTGATTCTATTTTAAATAATTGGAAATTTTCTGTATCAATAAAATTTTGGATTGATTTTGCAATTTTATTGATAAGTTTGTCCTTATATTGCAGTCCATAAAAATCACTTATTGATTGTAGTTCATCGACTTGAATAATTGCAAGTTTAATTTCATCTTCACATTGTCCAATAAGCTCCATAAGTTTAATACGATTTGGTAATCCTGTTGTCGTATCTGTAGTTTGTTTTGATATTAATTTTTCTTTATTTATTAAATCTGTTACATCAGAGCGAATTGACATAAATTCAAGTATATTATTATTTTTATCTAATATAGGAACAATAGTACTGTTTACATAGTATGATGTACCATCTTTTCTTTTGTTTTTAATGATACCCTTCCATATCTTTTTACTTTTAATAGTGCTCCATAATTCTTTAAAAAAAGCCCTTTGATTATCAGGATGACGAATTAAGTTATGAGACTGTCCTAAAAGTTCTTGTTGTGAATATCCTGAAATAGTACAAAATTGATTATTTGTATAAGTTATTTTACCATTGAGATTAGTTTTTGAAACTATACTACTTGCATCAACTGCTTTTTTATATTCATTTAATATTGATTGACTAATTAATACTTGATGATCTAATTTTACTATATCATCATTGAGTGTTACATTATGCTTTTCTAGTGGTTTTATCATATAGTTATAGATAATAAATATAAAACCAAATATGATAAATACAATAATACTAATACTTACAACAAATACAGTAATGGAGTTTTTACGCTGGAGATTGACAACTTCTTTTTCATCAATTTCCGCAAGAAGTATCCATTTTGTATCAAAAATATCAAGAGGTAAATAGGTACTAAATACATTTGTATTCCGATAATCTTTAATTAACTTGCTTCCACTATTTCCTTTAAGTCCATCTCTTACTGATTCTGTATCTACTTTTACTATACCTACAGTAGTTTGATACTTTTTTACTTTTGGAATATTTAAGGTTGAAATAAATCTACTATCACTACGCATAAATTTATCTTCACCAACTAAATACATTTCACCAGATGTTCCAAAGCCAAATTCAATTCTTTTATTGTTAAGGCTCATTACTTGATTTATTTTATCAATAGGAATTTGTACTGCGAGTACACCAATAATTTTATTGTTTTTAAAAATAGGAAAAGATAAAAAAGAAGCTGGTTTATTAAAGCTAGCAATATAAGGGGAAAAGTCTTCAAATATAACTTGTTGTTTTTGGAGATTTATTGCTTTTTTATAGACCTGTCCTAGATTACTTTTTGCGTATATTCCATCATTTAAATTTGTTCCAAAATCAAACTCTTTATCAACACTGTAAACTATCGTACCTTTTGTATCTATAAGAAACATATCGTAAAAACCATAATTATTTTGTTCTCTTAAAAATAGGGGATGGTATTTTTTATGTACTTTATTATATGTTAAATTTTCAGATGTAGATGATGTTAACTTCTGCTTATGACCTATATCAAAAGGGTTATTTACTATATATGTAAATTGTGCAATGAGACCAGATAATTCTTTTGGTAAATAGGCAGAGTCATTGTTTTTTTGTGTTGTATCTAGTTTATTTATAAAATTTATTTTAGAATACTGTATAAGTTCTTCTATCTCTTTTTTTGTTAATGTACGTTCTTTTGAAATATTATGAAATGAACTTGACATTTTTTCCATAGCTAGAATAGTATTCTGACTACTACCTATTGTAGTTATGGCATGTTCTAAAGTTTTAAAGTAACTCAGAATATTAGTCGAAGAGGCATAAGCTGTTGATGTTAATTTACGTTGTTCTGCTTCAATAAGAGTTTGTTTAAATATTGTATTTAAATAATAACTAGCAAAAAGACTAATAACTAAAGCTAAAAATGATAATAATATGATTTTTTTTTTCATATGGATACCTTTTTTATTTATAGTGTACTATAAAATTGTCACATATAAGGTAAAAAAAATTAAAAAATATTATTTTCTACTTGAAATACTCAGTGAATCTTTGTTTAAAGGTACTGAAAAAGGATGTTGATCTCCAAATTCTTCAAGGGTGCAACGAAATTTAAAGTTATCTACATAGGCTTTTATTAGTTTATATGCTTTAGTTATCTCTTGAAACTTCTCAGTACTCCCATCGGGCATATCAGGATGGAATTTTTTTGATAAATAGAGATATCTCTCTTTTATCTCTGTTCTGTTTTCCAATCCAATCAGTCCTAGTGTATTAACAGCATTTTCAAACTCTTCATATTTGATTTTAAGCATCTATATTTGCATCCAAGATTTTATCTCTTCACTAAGTAGTTTTGGTATCTCCAAAGGTATCATATGACTAGTACCAACTCTTGAGATTTTTGTAATATGTTTATGTTCTGATGTAAAATTATCTAGCGATTTGTAGTTTAATAGTCTATCATTTGTACTATAAAACATTTTAATCGGTATATTTAAATTGATTAAGTCCTGTTCTAAGGGGATTCTATTGTTTATCGTTTTTATTTGAGCTATATAAACCTCTTCCCCTAAATCTACATACATTTTTTTGATTAGATTTATTAAATTTTCATCTAGATGGTTTGGATCTTCTAAAAGTGATGCAACTTTTTTTGAACTTATCCCTTGAAAACCAAAATTATCCATAAGTTCCAACATTTTATTTCTTTTTTCAATCTCTTCTTGTGTCATAACACTTGGTGTTCCAGCATTTAAAAAGAGTCTTGTAACTCTATTTGGATATTTTACTGTAAAGTATGAAGCAATATACGCTCCAAATGAAAAACCAAATAGATTGATTTTTTCTTCTTTAAATTTTTTTTGAATAATTTCGATGATTTCATCAAAATTACTACTCAGTGGTATTTCAATATGAACTAATTCATAAGTATTTTCTAAATAAGGAATAACTCTTTCCCATAGTCTTTCATCACACATTAAACCTGGTATAAAATATATTTTTTCTTTCATTTGTATCCTAAATTTAATTTATTGTAATTTTGTATTTATTTACTAAACTGATAATATCAGTTGCCATACTTTGCAGCTTTTCACTATCTAATCTAGCAGCCAATCCAGAAACTCCAATAGCTCCTATAAAGTCACCCTGTTTAGAAAAAAATGGTACCGCAACAGAACGTAGACCATATTCAAACTCCTCATCATCAATGGCATAGCCTAACTCACGAATGGTATGCATAGTAAGTTGGAGTCGTTTTATATTTGTAATTGTAGAGTGGGTGAACTCTGTAAGTTCAAGTTTATTTATATTTATATCTTCTGAAAATGTTAAAATAACTTTACCCATAGCTGTTGCGTGTAATGGAGAGTGTAAACCAACACTATCTCTATTTTTAAGTATTCTATCTGAATTATCGATTTGGTTTAGGTTTAAAAGCATTTTATCATCATAAACTGATATATAAGTACACTCATCAGTATGTGCAAAAACTTCATTTAAAAGAGTAGAAGTTTGTTTTACAATCATATCTTCTCTTTTTTTCTTTGATAGTGTACCCATAACATCAGAATAGATAATCTCTTTTGTATTCTCTACATATTTTACAAAACCTTCATTTAATAATGTTGTAATTAATCTCGACATTGTACTTTTATCGATATCAAATTTTAAACACAGTTCATTTGCACTAATTGAGTTCTCATTATTCATGATCTCTTTTAATACTTGAAGACCTCTTGTTAACGATTTGTTCTGACTTACCACACATTCCTCCAAAAAAATTGAAATTCTTTTTTCACTATCTGCAACTTTTTGCAAAAAACTGTTTCACATTATGAAACACTAAAAAAATATTTCTCTTAAAGCCCTTAATTAAAGGGGTTTAAAGCATATTTTAAAATAAAATTAAAAATATAAACTAGTATTTTAATTTTTGATATCATTAAAAATACTTGTGTTTTAATACATTATCTAATTTGAAGATACACTTTAAATTATGTGAAATAATATCATCATTATATAAAATAATAGATGAGAAAATTCAAAAAATATAAAAGAAATAAAAAAGGACACATTATGCCTACATCAATAGTTGATTTAACAAAATTAACATCGAAAGATGATTTATCTCCAGTTCTAGGGGGTTACTGGCCTGGAATTCAAATTTATTATCCGCCAATCAAATTCAACCCATTAGATGGTACTTATGAGACAATGGAACAAGCAAAGTTTAGATTACAAAAACATGCTTATAAAACAAAAGCTCATACATTATTATTCGATTTAGAAGATGGTTGTAGAATGAAAGAGATGTCAAGAAAGCTTTTATTAGAAGAGCTTCCTAAATTCCCTGAGAGAGATTTTCAAATTGCTTTAAGAATCAATCCATTCAGAACAAAAGAGTATGAAGAAGATTTAATTTTAATTAAACAAATTCATAAACATATTGATGTAATTGTGTTAGCTAAAGCTGGTGAAGTATATGGTGATGCTGAGATTAGAGATTTATCTTCTTGGTTAGTATCAATTGGTAGTAAAGTTACTATTCAACCAATTATTGAGCATCCAAAGTCACTTAAGATAGCAGATAAATTAATGAGCCACTCTACAGTTAATCATGTTGTATTTGGTATTCACGATTTCTCTAAAGCGATGGCTTATAAAATTACTCCACAAGGTTGGATTGATGAGTTAGAAACATTCTTTAATATGCTTACAATGGAAGCTAGAGTTAAAGGTTGTGGTGTTATTGGTGGTGTTGAAGTTTTACTTACACCTAACTCTTTACCAGATTCTTGTGTTGAGAAAAAAGATATTAGAAGATGGTTAGACTTACATGGTGATGATGCTTCTAGACATGTTTATGCTCACGCAAATAGAGAAACAGCAATGGGTCTTACTGGTAAGCAAGTTATTACACCAAATCATATTAATGTTTGTAAAGTTGCATTTACACCATCTCCAGATGAGATTGCAAAAGATGTAATGATTTTAAAAGAAGCTATTAAAGCTGATGCATTATTAAGTGGTGCTATTAGATATGAAGGTGAAATGTTAGATCCACCAATGTTTGGTAAATCTTTACAAAATATTTTAAGAGCATATGCACTTAAAAGTTTAAAAGATGAAGATAAAAACTTCGCGTTAGAAGTATTAAACAGAATGCCGTTACATACATTTAAAGAAAACTGGCCATTTGGTCAAATCTAGAGGGAGATGAATATGAAAAAAGATCAATCACAATTTGAAATTGAAGTACCTGAATTTTTAAATATTGGTGTTGCTTGTACATCAAAGCATGTAGGAACAGCAAAAGAAGATAGTACAGCTATGATTATCGAAGATGATAAATTAGGTACAGATGAGATTACATATAAAGAGTTATCAAGTAGATCTGATAAGATGTGTAACTTCTTAACATCAATTGGTATTGAGCCAAGAGATAGAGTATTAGTATGTCTTAAAAATTCACTAGCATACCCAATCTCTTTCTTTGGAGCAATTAAAGCTGGTATTATTGCAGTTCCAACTTCTACACTTTTAAGTGGTTCTGAAGTGAAATATCTTGCTGAAGATTCTCAAGCAAGTGCTATTGTATTATCTGCTTCTATGTATGAAAACTTAGTTCCATACTTAGAGCATATTGATAATTTAAAAACAATAATTGTTGCAGGAACTGATTGTGTAAAAGATTTACAAAAACCTAAAGAGATTAATGTATATGCTTTAAATACAATTTTAAAAGAAACAGATGATACACCAAATCACTATGAATCAAAAGCTGGAGAGCCTGCATATTTAGTATATACATCAGGAACAACAGGATATCCAAAAGGTGTTTTACACTCTCATAGATCTCTAGTAGGTAGAACACCAGCAACTGAATACTGGTTTGATTTCCAAGAAAATGACAGAATTATGCACTCTGGTAAATTTAACTGGACTTATGTTTTAGGTTCTGCTTTAATGGATCCATTATTTAACGGTCATACAGTTATTGCCTATGAAGGTGGAAATGATGCTGGTACATGGATTAACTTAATTAAAAAACACAAATGTACTATTTTTATTGGTGTTCCAACTATTTATAGACAAATTGTTCAAAAAACTGATTTTACAATTGAAGATTGTCCATCTTTAAGATACTGTATGTCAGCTGGTGAGCATTTATCTGATGAGATGATTACTTTATGGCAAGATAAATTTAAACAAGATATTTATGAAGCAATTGGTATGAGTGAATGTTCTTACTATATTTCTCACTCTAAAAACAATCCAATTAGACCAGGGTCTGCTGGATTTGTTCAACCAGGACATACTGTTAAACTATTAGATCCAGATACTTTAGAAGAAGTTGCAAATGGTGAAGAGGGTATGATCTCTATTGGTGAAGATGATCCAGGTTTATTCTTAGAGTACTGGCAATTAGAAGAAGAAACAGCGAAAGCTAAACATGATGGTTACTTCTTTACAGGTGATTACGCTAAAAGAGATGAAGATGGATATATTTGGTTTGTAGGTAGAAAAGATGATATCATTAATACTATGGGATTTAGAGTTTCACCACACGAAATAGAAAGAGTTGTAAAAACTCATGATGCAGTAGCAGATTGTGTTGCTTTTGGTCTTGATATTGAAAAAGGGAAAACACTTGTTGCGATTTCAGTAATTGGATATGAAGAGTTAAGTGAAGAGAAAGAAGCAGAAATTTTAAAATTTGCTCAAGATAACTTAGCAAAATATAAAGCACCTAAATTTATTTTTGGTATGAAAGATTATCCAAGAACTAAAAATGGTAAAGTTTTAAGAAAACAACTTGTGAAACAATTACACGATGAGTATCATGCAATTGAGAGTGGTGAAGAGATTGTTGAGTATAAAGCTAGAAGATCAATGTTATTTGTACCAGCTTATAATAAACACAATGTTGAAAAAGCAAAAACTGTTTTAGCTGATAGTGTTATCTTTGATTTAGAAGCTATTTTAGCAGAGCAAAGAGATATTGCAAGAGAAACTATTAGAGCTGTATATAAAGAGAGTGGTTCTAAATTTGGTGAGTCTGAAAGAGTTCTAAGAGTAAATAACTTAGGAAGTGAAGATTTAGCAAAAGATTTAGAACTAGCAAAAGAGATTGAAGTTGATGCTTTATTATTCTCTAAAATTGATTGTAAAGAAGATGTTTTAGAAGCAGTTAAATTAATTGATGAAGTAAGTTCTGAAATGACTTTAATGATTATGATAGAAACACCTTTATCTGTTTTAAATATCCAAGAGATATGTGCAGCTTCAAATAGAGTTGAAGTAGTTGTAGCAGGTTCTAATAAGCTGGCAAACAGACTTCAAATAGACATCAAAAAAGGTTCAAAAGCGATGTTTAATTATCTGTCTCAAATTTCACTTGCTGCTAAAGCATATGGAAGAACAGTAATTGATGGTCCACATTTTGATGTTATGGATGAATTCGCTTGTGAAGATTCAACTAAAGATGCGTTTAATTTAGGATTTGATGGTAAGTCATTGATTCACCCAATCCAAATTGAATATATCAATGATATCTTTACACCAAAACAATCAGAAGTTGAAGAGTATGAACAAATGATTGAAGCGTATGAAGCAGCTAAAAAAGATGGTAAAGAAGTTATTATGCATAATAATAAACTAGTAGATGGTTCAAGAATTAAATTGGCTAAGAAAATGATCGCTTTATATGAAACATATAAATCATTAGGTCAAAACCTATTTAATAAGTAAGGAGTATATATGTCTAAAATAAATACAGGTAATTTTTTCGAAGATTTTACAATCGGACAAAAAATTGCCCATCCACTACCAAGAACAATTAGTGATGGTGATGTATCTTTATACATAGCTTTCACTGGAAGCAGATTTGCTTTACATTCAAGTGATGTTTTAGCACAAGAGTTTGGATATGATAAAAAGCCACTTGATGATTTATTGATGTTCCACCTTACTTTTGGTAAGTCAGTTCAAGATATCTCATTAAACGCTATTGCTAACTTAGGGTATGCGGAAGTTTCTTTCCCTAACCCAGTTTACGTAGGTGATACAGTAAACTTAGTTACTGAAGTAATTGGTTTAAAAGAGAATTCAAATGGTAAAAGTGGAGTTGTTTATGTTCGTTCTATTGGATATAATCAAGATGGTTTAGAGATTCTAAGCTTAATTAGATGGGTTATGATTCATAAAAGAAATAAAGGTGAGATGTCAGGTATAAATGATGTTCCATCTTTTGCAAAAACAACACCAATTGCAAAAGAATTATCTATTCCAGTTGCAAAAAATATAGACACTAATAGTACTGGTAGCGAGTATTTATGGGATGATTATGAAGTAGGTGAGAGATTAAATCATATCGAAGGTATTACTATCGATAATAGTGATCATACACTTGCAACAAAATTATATCAAAACAATGCAAAAGTGCATTTCAATGACCACATGATGAAGTCAACACCTATGGGTGAAAGATTGATGTATGGTGGGCATGTAATCTCAATTGCAAGAAGTATTTCATTTAATGGATTACAAAATGCACAATGGATTTATTCTATTAATAGTGGAGCACACTCTAACCCTACTTATGCAGGAGATACTATCTATGCATATAGTGAAGTTGTAGAAAAAATTGAAGTAGAAAATAGAGATGATATCGCATTATTAAGACTAAGAACAATTGGTCTTAAAAATATCACTCCAGTAGAAGTTGTAACACCTAAAGGTGAAGATGGAAAATATCTACCAAATGTAGTTTTAGATTTAGATTACACAGTAGTAATACCAAAGAAAAAATAAAAAAATTTAATTAAATAAAAGGAAATAATATGACACACCCAAACGAAGCACTATTTGAATCAGGAAAAAGTTTACCAATTATCCCAACTTGTGAGCACTTTGCAGGAAGCGAAAAGCTAATCCTAAAAGGTTTTGAGATGCAAAAGAAATTAGGACCAGTATTTGATATCACTTGTGATTGTGAAGATGGAGCAGAAACAGGTAAAGAAGTTGAACATGCTGAAATGATCGTAAGAGTTGTAAATTCTGATGCTAACCCATACTCAATGGCTGGTACAAGAATCCATGATTTTTCTCACCCAGATTGGAGACAAGATGTTGATATTTTAGTACCTGGTGCTGGTGAAAAACTTGCATACATCACTTTACCAAAATCAACTTCTTATGAAGAAGCTAAAACACAAATTGAGTACATCCAAAAAGTTGCGAAAGAAGCTGGTATTTCAAGAGAGATTCCTATCCATATCTTAATTGAAACACATGGTGCTTTACAAGATGTTGAAAAAACAGCTACATTACCATGGTTACAAGTATTAGATTTCGGTTTAATGGACTTTGTTTCAGGTTACCAAGGTGCAATTCCAGCATCAAATATGAGATCTCCAGGACAATTTGATCATAGATTAATTGGTGCTGCTAAAGCGAAAGTTACTCAAGCGGCTATTCAAAATTGTGTTATTCCAGCACATAATGTTACACTTGATCTTAAAAACCCATACCAAACATTTAAAGATGCTGAGAGAGCTCGAAATGAATTTGGATTCTTAAGAATGTGGTCAATTTACCCAACACAAGTACAAGCAATTGTTGATGCAATGAAACCAGACTTTACAGAGCTTGAAGCAGCACAAAATATCTTATTGGCAGCACAAGATGCAGAGTGGGGACCAATCCAATATGATGGTGAGTTACATGATAGAGCTACTTACAGATACTTCTGGGAGCTTGTACAAAGAGCACATCTTTCAGGTGGAAAAATGCAAGAAGAAGTTAAAACTAGATTTTTCTCTTAATCAATATTATTAAGTTAAAATTTTTAAACTAAAATTCAGATAAGAAGAGTATTCTTCTTATCATATAAAAAGAAAGGACATACAATGAATAGTAAAAACTTACTCGTCAAGGTCGCCAATTATAGTGAGAAGAGTTTATACCCCAGGTAGATTTTAAGACAATATAAATTTAACTACCCCATAAACTTCTACGAACACATTCTCACTCAAATAAATAATCAACAAAACAAATAAACTTATTGTCAAATATAAAAATTTGAAGGTAAACAAAATGAATAAAAAATATATACAAGCAGATGAATTTAAAGATTATTTAGGTTTTGGTGTTGCAGGAAACTTTGCAAATCACTTAGGTGAAGCTGGCGA